>SL_3KL_010_SEDDRAFT_10000425_pt1 | contig 34330 bp, 34 predicted proteins | sample SodLakKL_010_SED_2_FD_10381 | JGI IMG/M metagenome (IMG submission 10381) | reverse complement strand
TTATTGCAGTGAGGGCATTTAAGGATAGCTTCTTTAGAGAACCTGTTTTTGTGATTAAAGTGAAGCCGGCAGATTTTACAAAGGTACTGTCCTCGGCTTCCAGTGNTGTCATAGATATAGTTACTGNGAGTTGAACAGCGAGGACAGGCTAAGGATGGATCGGGCAAGGAGTATGAGCGGCGTTTAATAGGTTTAAGGTTTTTACCTTTTGCGCGTTGGTATTGCTATAGGAGAACTTATTAATCGAATTTTTTCAAAACCTCAATGATGGGTAGAGCATAAATCTGAAGAGTGCGATATTTTTTACGGATAGGACCATCGGATTTAGGAAAGATGTTTTTAATGGTAAGGAGAACAAGAAGCAGGGTAATAATTTTCTCCTGAAATTTAATGCAGGCAAGAAGATAGTTAACAATTTTGGTCATAGTCTTGCCACCTTCCTCTGTTTTGGGATGTTTTGGTTTGGTGATAAACTAAATATATCCTAAATTCAGGGGGGGTGGCAAATCTTNATAAGAAAAACCCCGATAATATTAGGTTAAAGGCATTTAAAGACTAAAACTTTCTTTGGGAAAGGAGGAGAAAAAATGAAAGAAAAAAAATGTGGTGGGTGTGGAACAAGGACAACTTCTTTGAAAGACTGGTTCTTTTGCCGTAACTGTGGAACCCATTATTGCCCTGCCTGCGGTGTTAACCATGCTGCTGAAGCCAGAAAAGACCGACAAACCCAGAAAAACCGCCGGATTAGGGCAGAAAAAGGAAGCATTGAGAACAGGAAAGAGGCTATCTGTCCTCAATGCAGGTCGGGGGGGTCCCGCTATTTTTCACCCGACCTGTAGGGAAGGGGAAATGGGAATAAAACGGGCAAATAATTCTATAATGCTTTAGGGAATTTACCATAAAAAACCCTGTTTAGGATTAAAGGTCCCCAATTTATCAGCTTTAAAGCAACTAAAAGATACCAGCTTCATTTTACTAACCAGTGAGAAAAAAAGAAATGAAATACGGGGATAATAGATATTGATTTTTTCACAATATCCGAATATAATGATAATAGGAATTATTTGCAACCCGGAAGGGGGGTAAATAAAATGATCAGCCTGAGAAAAGAAACCAAAAAAGACCCGCAAAAAGTAATTGACATGGCCAGAGAATATTTCGGCAAAGAAGGTGTTGGCCTGGAGNTAAAAAACCTCGGGAAAAATTGCCTGCTTTCAGAAGGCGGGGGAGGCTATGTCCAGGTTACAGCCTGCAAGGACAACGGTTTGACCCTGGTTGATGTTGAGGCCAGGGAGTATGATTACCACGCCAAAAAGTTCCTTGATAAAGTTTAAAAAACCCCTTTTTTGGCGGGAAAAATCAGAGGAGGAAAAAAAATGGATAACAAAACATGTTCGGTTTGTGGGAAGGTAACTGATAACTGGAAGGAATGGTCCCATTGTAAAGGCTGTGGAACAGATTATTGCCCCGAGTGCCATTCCAAGCACGTTGTTGATCATGTAGCGGAGGACAAAAGCCAGAGAGAAGCCCAAAAAAGAGAACAAGCATTGGCAGCTCGTGGAGATATGGATGCTAAAAAAAGACTTGTCTGCCCCAAATGTAATACCGAGATTCACCATTTGTATTTTTAAAAAACTCAAAACAAAGGAGAACCATGGAGAACCTACTTCGCTATAGCAAAAAGTGACCTCCTTCCGAATGTAAATCCCGGAAAGGAGGTCACGATGTTTTCAAGGCTTAAGAAGAGTAGCTGATTAAAAGGGGTTTTCTTCCACGCCCAGAATAAAGAATTAAAAGCAAAAAAATTATGCGATGAGCTTCATCATGAGTTAAAGGAGAAAATGATTTTGGGAGGCCGAAGAAATGCGAAGAAAAATCGAGGCCTTTATTTTTGATCTTGACGGGGTACTTACCGACACTGCAGAGTACCATTACCAGTCCTGGAAACTTCTCTGCAAGGAGCAGGGAATTCCTTTTGACCGAAAAATAAATGAAAAACTTCGGGGAGTTTCCAGAAGGAAATCTCTGGAAATAATCCTTGGGGATCAAAAGGTAAGCCCGGGGAAATTTTCCGAAATGCTGGAAAGAAAAAATAATTATTATCGGGAATCTATAAAAAATATATCAAAAAAAGATCTGTTTCCAGGTGTTGAAAAGGTTCTGGAGGAATTAAAGGGAAAGGGAATTAAGCTCGCCCTTGGTTCTTCAAGTAAAAATGCCCGTCCGGTAATTGAAGGATTGGGTGTTAAGGATTTTTTTGAAGCCATTGCTGATGGAAACAGTGTAGAAAAGGCAAAGCCAGCTCCGGATATTTTCCTGTTCGCCGCAGAAAAATTAGGTGTTGTTCCCGAAAACTGTGTTGTGGTTGAGGATGCCGAAGCGGGAATTGAAGCCGCTTTAACGGCAGGGATGTTTGTAGTGGGAATAGGGCCATGGGAGAGAGTCGGAAAAAGCCATATCCATTTTCCCGAGATTGGAAAAATTAATTTGGATGAAATTTTTGCCAGGTTTTAACCTCCGTTTTCGGGGGTTTTTTTATTCATGGGCTTTGTTGAAAAAATTGCTCCGGGAATACCTTTGTTTTTGGGGAGGTAATTGATTTTGGCATCAATTTGTATTAAAATAATTTTGCAACCGGTTCCAAAAATTTTTCTGATCCATTTAAAGGGGATGATCACAAATGCGCATTCATCATCAGAAAAAACTTGGACAGGATCCAAGGTATCCCACCGATCCCTGGAAAATTATTGAAGAAAAATTTTCCATTGAGGAAAACCACCATAATGAAACTATTTTTGCCCTGGGCAACGGTTACATGGGAGTAAGGGGTATCCTGGAAGAAGGTTATAGCGGGCCGCCTGAAACCTCTTCCCCTGGAGTTTTCATTAATGGCTTTTATGATTCCGAAGAATTTATTTACGGGGAAGAGGTTCCCGGAGACCCGGAATATACCCAGACTATTGTCAACCTACCTGACTGGACCGTAATTAAGGCTGAAATTGACGGGGAAAAGCTGGATATTTTGAAAAGTGAAATTTACGATTACAGGAGAACCCTTGACATGAAAAGGGGGGTTCTGGAGAGGGAATTCAAGTGGAAAACATCAGGCGGGAAGATACTGCAGTTAAAAATTACCCGGCTGGTATCTTTTGTTAACCGGCACGCTGCAATGATTCGCTGGGAAGCAACACCCTTAAATTTTTCCGGGGAAATCAAGGTTGTATCCGAATTAGTGGGCAGTGTTGAAAACATTCACAATTTTCGGTTGAAAAAAAGGATGGTTTTGGTTGATAAAGGGTGGGAGGATGATACCCTTTTTCTTTTACAAAAGACCAGAACAACTCATTTAAAAAACGCCTGGGCTGCAACTCACAAAATTAAGGGAGAAGTTTTTGCAAAGGAACAAACCGACATGGAAGAAATGGTTGGATTTTCTTACAGGGTTAAGCTGGAGGAAGGAAAAAAAATTGTTTTTGATAAAATAGTTAACGGTTATTCCAGCAGAGAGCTATCCCGCGGGAAGGCACGTTCTGCTGCTCTAAGTGGAGTTGGGCAGACCGCTGAAAAAGGTTTTCCTTATTACCTTAAATCCCAGGAAAAATTTATGCAGGAATTTTGGAATGATGTGGATATTGAAATCAAAGGTGCTCCTGCCATCCAGCAGGGTATAAGGTTTAATATGTTTCACCTGATCCAGTCCTGTCCTGTAGACGGGAGGACAAGTATTGCTGCAAAGGGAATTACGGGGGAGCACTATGAGGGCCATTATTTCTGGGACGTTGACATGTATATCCTGCCCTTTTTTATTTTTAACAAGCCTTCTTATGCCAGGCGGCTTTTGATGTACCGTTATTCTGTTTTAGAGGAAGCCAGGGAAAATGCCCGGAGATTTAAAAACAAAGGAGGGTTATTTGCCTGGAGGACCATAAACGGAAAGGAAGCCTCCGGCTATTTCATGGGCTCCAGCGTCCAGTGCCATATTAACGCGGATATTGTCTTTGCCATTAAACAGTACCTGGAAGCATCCGGTGACCGCCAGTTTCTACATAATTATGGAGCCGAAATTGTATTTGAAACTGCCCGTTTCTGGTGTGACCGGGGGAACTTCAGGCCTTTCCAGGACTCAGTTTTCTGTATTACCGAGGTTTGTGGCCCCGACGAATACAAACCGGGTGTAAACAACAATTGTTTTACAAACTATATGGCCTGTTTCAACCTGCTCTATGGGGTTCAGGTTGCCGAGGAGCTTTCCCGAGAAAATCCTGCAAAACTTGCAGAACTAAAACGGAGCATTGGGTTAACTGATGAAGAAGTAACCCATTGGAAAAAAGTAGCAAACTGTATTGAACTTCCTTTTGACGAAAAATTGGGGATCCATCCCCAGGACGATTCTTTTCTTTGTAAAGGAGAGATTGATGTTGATTCCATTTCCCTGGAGGAGATCCCCCTGGTAAAATACTGGCACCCCCTCACAATCTGGAGGTACCAGATTATCAAGCAGGCCGATGTTATCCTGCTTTTGGTTCTTTTGGGAAATGAATTCACCAAAGAAGAAAAAAAGGCGAATTTTTATTTTTATGAACCCAAAACCATTCACGATTCCTCCCTTTCCCCTGCTATCTACAGTATTCTTGCTTCGGAAATCGAGGAGTATGATTATGCCTACAATTATTTTACCCAGACCGTCAGGCTTGATCTTGATGATTATAATGAAAACGCTTACCAGGGTATCCACGCAGCATGTATGGGAAGCTCCTGGATGACAGTAGTTATGGGTTTTTTGGGAATGCGAAACTATGATGGGAATCTTCATTTTGATCCCTACTTGCCTGATGGCTGGGAAGGATTCCGGTTAAAAATAAAGTTTCAGGGTAGAGTTATTGAAATAATGGTTGACGGAGATGTTTGTTACCGCCTGGTAAAAGGGAAGCCCATAAGAATATACCATAGAAACGAACCTTTAATGTTAAAAAAACCAGAGGTTAAAAGAGAATGTAAGGCCAAGTCAAAAAATAGAAAACCCGCTTTATAAAATGGAAATATTGCTCTTCTTGATTTCGATTTGAGGTTATTATATAATTAATTTGGAACCGGTTGCATTATTTAAAAAGGAGGGGAGAACGTGAAAAAATCTTTAATTGTTTTAGTTGGGTTGTTTTTTGTAGTGGCAAGTTCTTTCCTTAATATCGATGTTGCCAGTGCACAGGGACAGGTAACCGTCCTGGGAGTTTGGGGCGGTTCTGAGGAAGAAGCGTTCATAGAAATGATCAGACCATTTGAAGAGGAAACTGGCATTGAAGTCCTTTACGAAGGAACCCGGGATCTCCCAACAGTACTTACAACCAGAATTGAAGCCGGAAATCCCCCGGATATTGTCCACCTAACCGGGCCGGGCCTTTTGATGGATCTCCTTCGCAGAGATGCAGCAGTTGACCTTCGGGATGTATTAGATATGGATACCTTTACAGCAGAATATGATGAAACCTGGCTGGACCTGGCCAGAGGAGATGACGACGGGATTTACGGGGTATTTATTTCCGCTGACCTCAAGAGTTTAATCTGGTACAGTCCGCCTCGTTTTGAAGAGTACGGTTATGAAGTGCCCGAAACCTGGGACGAATTGATGGAACTTAGTGACCAGATGGTCGCCGACGGTGGTCGCCCCTGGTCCATCGGCCTGGAATCCGGTGCTGCAAGCGGCTGGCCCGGAACTGACTGGATCGAAGACATCCTCTTGAGGACCGCCGGTCCCGAGGTATATGACCAGTGGATTTTCCATGAGATTCCCTGGACCGCTCCTGAAATCAGGGAAGCCTTTGAACTGTTCGGGCAGATTGCCAGGGATCCCAACTATGTTTACGGGGGGCCTGTTGCGGTCCTGACAATGGACTTTGGTGATGCTGCAGATCCTCTCTTTACTGATCCTCCCCGGGCATTCATGCACCGCCAGGCAAGCTTTATCACCAGTTTTATCGAAGATAGACATCCTGACCTTGTTCCTGGAGAAGACTTTGACTTCTTCCCCTTCCCCCCAATTAATCCGGAACACGGGAACCCGATGATGGGTGCTGCGGACATGATGACCATGACCAATGATACCCCTGAAGCAAGGGCCTTGATTGAGTACCTTGCCAGCGCTGAAGCACAGGAAATTTGGGTTGGCAAGCTGGGTAAACTGGGAGTTAACACTGAAATTGACCCTGCCGCTTATCCTGATGATTTAACCCGCAGAATGGCTGCAACCCTGCACGATGCTCCCGAATTCCGCTTTGACGCTTCTGACTCCATGCCTGCTGCTGTTGGTTCCGGTGCTTTCTGGGAAGGAATCCTCAACTATGTTGGTGGAGATGATCTGGACCAGGTTCTCGAATATATCGAATCTGTAGCTCAGGAAACCTACTGATAGCAGGGGGAGGATAAAGATATGATAAAAGGACGACAAAATATATGGGCAGTGCTCTTTGTGGGCCCTGCCCTTTTTTTTACAGCGGCCTACCTGTTGTATCCCACAATTAATACCATCGGCTTGAGTTTTATGGACAGGTACTCTGAAAACTTTGTAGGACTCCAGAATTTTATCTATGTTTTTACTTCCCAGACCATGCTCACTGCTTTCCGAAATAATGTGCTCTGGCTGGTTGTTTTTACCTTTTTTACGGTAAGCCTGGGCCTTTTATTTGCCATTCTCCTGGACCGGGTCCGGTATGAAAAAATTGCCAAGACCATGATTTTCATGCCCATGGCCATTTCCTTTGTTGGAGCAGGGGTCATCTGGAAGTTTATTTACGCCTACAGGCCCCCAATGGTGGATCAGCTTGGAATTTTGAATCAGGTTGTAATCTGGTTGGGGGGGGAGCCCATAGGCTGGCTTATTGAAAGGCCCTGGGTAAATAACCTGGCCCTGATTGTGGTAGGGATCTGGATCTGGACCGGGTTCTGCATGGTTATTCTTTCTGCTGCCTACCGGGGGATTCCCCAGGAAATCATCGAAGCTGCTAAAGTGGACGGAGCTACAGAGTGGCAGAAATTTCGGCACGTTGTCCTGCCCTCGATGAAGCCCACAATTATTGTGGTAGCGGTAACCATGGTGGTTAACGTCTTAAAAATATTTGATATAGTCTATGTTATGACCAACGGCCAGTTCGGGACCGAGGTAATAGCCAACCGGATGTATAAAGAAATGTTTGCTTTTACAAACTTCGGACGGGCCAGTGCTATTGCTACGGTTCTCTTCCTGCTCATTGTCCCGGTAATAATTTTCAATGTAAGAAGAATGAAGGAAGAGGGGGCCTAGATTATGGAATCAAGAAACCTTTTCATGAGGATGTTAATGCATGCGGTAATAATTATTATGGTTTTAATCTGGGTTGTTCCTACCCTGGGGATATTAATTAGTTCCATCCGCCCTGCAAGTGATGTTTTAAATACCGGGTGGTGGACGGTTTTTAAAAGCCCCCTGGAAGTAACCCAGTTTACCGTGGAAAATTATGAATCTATTATCGAAAGAGCCGGAATGGGGACTGCTTTCCGCAATTCAGTTATTATTGCTTCAGTCGGAACTCTCCTCCCGGTTACAACTGCGGCCTTTGCTGCTTTTGGGTTTTCCCGCCTGAATTTCTGGGGCAAAAGGTTTTTGTTTGGAATAATAATCGGCCTTATCGTTGTGCCCCTGCAGATGACTTTTATTCCCGTACTAAGAGTTTACCATCAGGTGGGGCTTTCGGGTACCTTTCTTGGAGTGTGGCTTGCTCACACTGCATACGGTTTACCTTTTGCAGTATTCATGCTGCACAATTTCTTTAGCGCCCTTCCCCGGGACCTATTTGAAGCAGCATACATTGACGGAGCATCCTTGTTAAGCGTTTTCTTCCGGATTGCCTTACCCCTATCGGTTCCTGCCCTTGCGTCCTTAATTATTTTCCAGTTCCTCTGGGTCTGGAATGACCTGCTGGTCTCCCTGATTTACCTCGGGGGAACCCGGGATGTTGCCCCCCTTACAGTCAGGCTGGCCAGCCTTGTCGGTTCTTACGGGCAGGACTGGCACCTGTTAACGGCCGCGGCCTTCATCTCAATTGTGGTTCCCGTGGTAGTTTTCATTGGCCTGCAGAAATATTTTGTCAGGGGGATTCTTGCTGGATCGGTTAAATCCTAAAATCGAGGTGGTTGAATTGCCCCAAACAATGAAAGATATTGCCCGGAAAGCCGGGGTATCTAAATCAACAGTTTCCCGGGCTCTGAATAATGATCCCAGGATAAACGCCAAAACAAGGGGGAGAATTTTGAAAATCGCCCGGGAAATGGATTACCGCCCCCACAAGATGGCCCGGGCCCTGGCCAAAAAACGAACCAATATTATCGGGATAATGATTCCCAAAACCCCTCGTTCCGTTTCAGATCCCTTTTTCCTTGAATTTCTAGGTGGGATCGGTGCAGAAACCAGCAGGAAAGGTTTCAGCCTGATGCTTCCTATTTTTGAACGGGGAGATGAAAGGGAATTTAAAGAGTTTTTCTCCCAGAATAATGTGGACGGCCTGATTCTAACCGAACCTGAAATCAGGGACAAAAGAATTTCCTACCTAAAATCAGAAAACATTCCATTTGTTTTTTCTGGAAATCCTCTGGTTGAAGGGGATCTGGCCTGGGTGGATGCGGATAATGAAAAGGCTGCCTTTAAAGCAGTATTTCATTTGATCGAAAAAGGCCACCGGGAAATTGCCACAATTGCCGGGAATGACAATCTGGTCGCAGGGGTACTGCGCCTGGAGGGATATAAAAAAGCCCTTAAAACAGCTGGTATCGAAATTAGTGATGACCTGATTGTTTTTGCCGACTTCCAGGAGCAGGGCGGCTATAATGCAGTTAAGAGTTTACTGGAGAAGGGGCAGAAATTTACAGCCCTTTTTGCCGCCAACGACTTTATGGCCCTTGGGGCAATGAAGGCCATCAAAGAAAGAGGCCTATCAATCCCCAAAGATATTGCTGTTATGGGTTTTGACGGAACTTTCCTTTCCGGTCATGTTGAGCCACCTTTAAGTACGGTTCAGCTGCCGATTAAAGACCTGGGCAAGAACTGTGCCGAAATAATTACCTCGATAATAAATAACGGGGAAGGGAAGAACAAAGGAATTTTACTGGAAACAAAACTTTTACTTAGAGAATCAACCTGAAAATAACAAGAAAATTAAAAGAGGAAATTGAAAGGACTAAGTAATAATATAATCAGGGAGTCTAAATGGAGGGAGTGAAACCTTTTGGCCGGAGTAACTCTTGAAAATGTGACAAAAAGGTTCGGTGATGTAGTCGCCGTAAAAGAGGCAACCTTAGAGGTCCCCGACCAGGATTTTTTGGTTCTTGTTGGCCCTTCAGGATGTGGAAAGACAACAACCCTGCGGATGGTTGCCGGACTTGAGGATATTACCGAGGGGAAAATAAAAATAGGGGAAAAGGTGGTTAATGACCTTCCCCCTAAAGATAGGGATATTGCAATGGTTTTTCAAAATTACGCTCTGTACCCTCATATGAACGTTTTTAACAATATGGGTTTTGGATTGAAGCTAAGGAAAATTCCCCGTGATGAAATTACAAAAAGGGTAAAAGAGGCTGCAAAACTTTTGGGAATCGAAAACCTCCTTGACCGAAAGCCAGCTCAGCTGTCCGGGGGTCAGAGACAAAGGGTGGCCCTGGGCAGGGCAATTGTCCGCAACCCCCAGGTTTTTCTGATGGATGAACCTCTTTCCAACCTCGATGCCAAGCTGAGGGTCCAGATGAGAGCAGAGCTCAGCAAACTCCACGATCGTTTGAAGACCACCATAATTTATGTAACTCATGACCAGACGGAAGCCATGACCATGGGCGATAAAATAGTGGTGCAAAATGAGGGAGTAATTCAACAGGTTGCACCTCCTCTGACTTTGTACAACGAACCGGAAAACATGTTTGTAGCAGGGTTTATAGGCAGCCCGGCCATGAACTTTATTAAGGTAAAACTGCGCCGGGAGGATGAAGATTTTTTCGTTGATGGGGCAGACCTTAACCTGAAACTGTCCTCTGCGCTGCTGGATAAACGCCCGGGGATTAAAGAATATGCAAACCAGGACGTTATAATGGGAATTCGACCGGAGGACCTCGGTGATGCCCAGGTGGAAAAAGAATTCCAGGTTAGCGATGATAATTCTTTCACCGCAGACGTGGAAGTAGTTGAACCCCTGGGTTCGGAAATTTCTCTGTATTTTAAAATCGGTGATATTAGTGGTATTGCACGAGTTGATGCTGACAGCAAGGCCAGGGTAGGAGATAAGATCAAGCTGGCCTGCAATACGGAAAAAATTCATTTATTTGACAGAGAAACCGAAGAGGCTATAAAGTAAACCCAAAAATTAAATAGCTGAAACGCACTTGTGCCTAAATAAAGGGCTACTGGGAAATCAGTGGCCTTATTTTTTCGATTTTATAATTGACAGGCTTACCTGTTATCTGATAATATAAAATAAACAAAAACCGACGGTCGGTTTGGCAATAAATGGCTTTGAGGGAGATGATTGGATGAGGAAGAAGCTTTCCCCGGAGCAGAGAAAACAACAAATAATTCAGGCTTCTTTAAAGCTTTTCCGGGAAAAAGGATATGAGCAGACAACTGTGAGCAATATAATCGATGAAGCAGGAATCTCCAAGGGAGGGTTTTACCACCATTACGATTCCAAAGAACAGTTGCTGGAAGACATTGCCCAAATGTTTATCGAAAGAAGCTTTTTTATTATCCAGAAAATTTCTGAAAGAAGCGATCTTTCTGCACTGGAAAAAACCAATAAATATATGTGGGAAATTAACTCTATCAAAAAGGAAAACCCCCTGGAGGTGTATGCCCTGATTTCAGAAATGTATTCAGGGGGCAAAAACAAGAGGTTAGAAAATTTAATTTTTGATTACAGCCAGGAGCATATTGCTCCCCTGATGCAGGAGATAATTGAACAGGGGATTGAGGAAGGAGAGTTTAAAACGGACTATCCCGAGGAAGCTGCCGAAGTTTTTGTCCGTTTATTTATAATTCACCAGCGGAAAGTTGCAGAAGCCTTTTCCAGGATAGTAAAGGAGAAGAAACGGGAAAAATTTGAAGCAGAGCTAAAAAGGATAAAGAGAAAATATTCTTTTCTCCGGGAAATGTTGGAAAGTCTGCTGGGACTGGAAAAAGGAGATCTGGATATAGAACAAATTGCTGAAGAAACCCTGGAGTATTTGGTAGATATTTTAATAAGGGGAGAGGAAGGAGTTTAAATTTAGTGAGGATGATTAATTTTAAGGAGAGTGATTGAAATGTCCTTATTGGAACTGGAAGGAGTGAAAAAAGTTTACGGCCAGGGCGAGATTAAAGTTGAAGCCCTGCGGGGAGTTGACCTGGAAATAGGGGTGGGAGAATTTTCGACCCTTTTTGGTCCTTCAGGTTCGGGCAAAACTACCCTGCTAAACCTGATCGGTGCCCTGGATAAACCAACTGAAGGTTGGGTTCGGCTAAATGGGGCAAATATTGGGGAGATGAATAAGAATAAGCTGGCGATGCTCCGCAGGGAAAATATAGGTTTCATCTTCCAGGATTTTAANCTGATCCCGGTTTTAACTGCTTTTGAAAACGTNGAGTTCGCTCTCAAGATAGCCTCAAAAAACGGATCTCCTACAGGGGAAAAAGCTCGGGGTATCCTGGAAATGGTAGGCCTTGCCGATAAGCTGCACCGCCGCCCCAGGGAATTATCCGGAGGCCAGAAGCAAAGAGTGGCAATTGCCCGGGCCCTGGTAAAAGAACCAAAATTGATCCTGGCAGACGAACCAACTGCAAACCTGGATTCTGACACGGCCAGGGGGATTTTAGAAATTATGGTCAGGATGAACAAAGAACTCAATACCACTTTCATTTTCTCCACCCACGACCCCATGGTAATGGAATATGCCAGGCGTCTCCTGGAAATACGTGACGGGAGGATAACCCGGGACGAAAGGAGGGAATAGGATGTACCTGGTCAGGATTGCTTTAAGGAATTTATTTCGCCGTAAGGGCAGGACTTTTTTAATAGCCGGTATTCTAACCCTGGCGGTCTTTCTTTTCCTCTGGCTCGAGTCCTTTATGATCGGATTCATGGATGTTTCTTTCGGAAATATCATTGATTTTGAAACCCCTCATATCGAAGTGGCACGGGAAGGTTTTTTCGAGGAAGCCCAAAAGGGTAGAGAATTACCTCTGGCAGAAACCTTCACTCCCGGGGAAGAGCTTTTGGAAGAGCTAGAAGCAAGAGATGGTTTTGTTGCCCTGACTCCTATCCTGGAATTTTCCGCTGATTTTATCGCGGGAAGACACCAGTTCCCCGTAAGAGTCAGGTCCATTGAACCTCAGAGTTTTGGGGAGGTTTTTCGGAACCAGGAATATCTTACGAGCGGTGATTTTGTGGAAACTGGAGATCCGGGAATAGTAATCGGCAGGGAGCTGGCCCGTTTTTTTAACCTGGAAGTTGGAGATTTTTATACCCTGCGTTTTCAGGATACAGGAGGGTCTTTTAATACAATGCAGGGAGAGGTAAAAGGAATTGTCAATGTTCCTCACCCGGAAATGAACCTGGGAACAGTTTTTGTTGCCAGAGACCAGGCCCAGGCAGCCCTGGGGCTCGAGGAAGGCAAAATTAGCCAGGTCATGGTTCGCATGGAAAACCGGGATATTGGCCGGGATGAAGCTAAAAACCTTTCAGGAGTACTGGGCAACGGCGATTTAGCAGTTCGCTCCTACCGGGAAGGTGCGGAGATCCTGGTTCACCTGGAAACCTGGGGCTTTATTGAAACCTATTTTATCCTGGCTCTGTTTTTGCTGGTGGGAGCAATAGGTATTATCAGCGTTGTTGTCCTGGCTGCAATAGAGAGGGTAAAAGAAATTGGCATGATGAAGGCCATGGGCTTAAAGGAAAGTGAGATAGTCAGGATTTTTATTCTGGAAGCAGGGGGCATCGGTGCTGTTGGTGGACTTCTGGGGTGTATTTTAGGAGCAATTGTCATATTTTTTATGAAAACCTATGGAATAGATATGGAGGCTTTTTTTGACCTGAGTGAATTTGGAGTTCCCATGGTTGGCAAAATCTATGGAGCCTGGAACCCGATTTCTTTTTTCCTGATTTTTGTTTTTGTAATAATTTTATCCATGGTAGCCAGCCTGATTCCTTCATACTGGGCTGCCCGAAAAGATCCCGTTGTGGCTATCAGGGACAGGTAGAAAGGGGAGGTGAAAAAATGGACCTGGCAAGAATAGCCTGGCGAAATTTAAATAGGAATAAAGTAAGGACATTTATCGCTGTCCTGGCAATTGCAACTGTTGTGGCCATTGTTGTTTTTTCTCGAGGGCTGATGGTGGGTTTTTCCGACTCCTCTTTCCGGATGTATATCGATAATTTCTTCGGGCATGTTCGAATAACTGACGAGGAGTATGAAATCAGGGAGGCTCTTTTGCCCCTTGAATATACTGTAGATGGCTTTAATGGCCGGGGAGCAGAGGACATGATCAGGGGAATTGAAGAAATAGATTCCGTGGAATCAATATTACCCCGGATCAGGTTCGGCGCCCTGGCCAGCAGGGATGATCACCTGGTTAGAATGGTAGGTGTTGGCGTTGATATCCTGAGAGAAAGAAGCCACGGGAGTTTACCGGGAAATGTTTCCCGGGGCAGGATGCCTGAAGAAGGGAATGAAATCCTTGTTGGCAAAGGTTTACTTGAAGAGCTGGGAGCAGATATTGAAGGCCGGGTTACCCTGATGTTTTCCGATGTCCACCAGTCCCTGCGGGGCAGAACATTTTCTATTGTGGGGATAAAAGATACTGGTGTAGCAGCCCTGGACGACAACTTTTTTTACCTGCCCATTGAAACTGCCCGGGACATGCTCTGGCTGGAGGACGAGGTTACAGAATTATTTGTTTTTGGGACCAACGCTGATAGAGCAGAAAACCTGCAAAAAGACCTCCGGGCTTTTCTTTCCGAGCAGGGAGGAGAACAATATTCGACGGTAGTCTGGAACCAGGCTGACCCTTTTGTGGAAGTATATTATGAAATGAACAAAATAATGAACCTGGTTTATGTCCTGTTTATCCTGATGGGAACAGTTGTAATAATAAGTACACTAACCATGATTGTCCGGGAAAGGACATCGGAAATAGGGATGATGGCGGCCCTGGGCTTAAGGGGCCGGGAAATCATGAAGGTTTTTGTCCTGGAAGGAAGTTTCATGGGTATTATTGGAAGCCTGCTCGGAGTTTTTGTTGGAGGTTTGATAACCTTTTATTACTCAATCGAAGGACTGCATGTTGATGCTTTTGCCCAGATGTCCGCAGATTTAGAACTCCTGGTGGAGCCTGTTTTTTACCTTGCTTTTAACCTGGAAAACCTGCTGATCAGCTTTGTTTTTGGGGCGGTGATTGTTGCTCTTGCCTGTTTTTATCCGGCATTCAAAGCTGCTAAAATGGAACCGGTTGAAGCCCTTAACTATACAGAAGAATAATTGTTTTCCCGGGTTGAAAAAGCCCTTAATAAGGAGGGATGATTGTGCTCAAAAAAAGGAGAATTGAGTTTTTAATTTCTATTATTATCCTGGTGTTTGGTTTTTCCGCTGGACTTTTTGCCGAAGAATTAACCGGGGAAGAAATAATGAATAAAGTGGATCAGAACCAGTTCATTGCTGCGGGGCGAATCAAAGCAGAAATGATTATCAAAGACAGGGGCAGGGAAAGCACCAAGGAAATGGTAATGTTTGTGGAAAGTGATGGGCAGGTAACAAATGGCCTGGTTGAATTTACCAATCCCCGGGATCGGGGAACCAAATACCTTTTGCTTGATGATGAGTTGTGGATGTACTTTCCTGATGCGGAAGACCTGATCCGGATATCCGGACACATGCTGAGGGAGGGCATGATGGGCAGCGATTTTTCCTACCAGGATGCCCTGGAATCTGAACAGCTAAGTGAACTTTATGAATTTACCAAAGAGGACCAGGAAGAAATTGAGGGGAGGGCCGTTTACAAGATCAAGGCCACCGCCCGCGAAGACCAGGAACCTGCCTACCACAGCCGCCGGTTCTGGGTGGATATTGAACGCTTTGTAATATTGAGAGAAGAAATGTACGCCCGGGACGGCCGCCTGCTTAAGGAGATGGTTACAGGAAAAGTCGAAGAGATCACTGAAGGACGCTGGATGCCAACAGAAATGGTAATGGAAGATAAGCTCCGGGAAGGATCGCAAACCATTTACCGGATTAAAGAAATTGACCTGGATTATGAAATTCCAGAGGGAAAAATCTCCCTTGATTCCCTGCAGTAAAAAATATAAGGATAGTGAAACTTTTCCAGGAAAGGAGAGTTAAAAAATGGAGCCAAAACCTGGACAAAAAATCCTAACCTGTTTTTTGATCTTAGTTTTCATCCTGATCATGGGAGTTGAAAACATCCAGGCACTGGAGGTAGGTGGGAAAATTGAAATCCAGACCGGCCTTTTTTATAATGAAGATTTAAAAACAAACCTTTCGGGTTTGGGTGAACTGGAGTTTTTCCTCCCCGAAACCAGGAACCTGAGTACCCGCCTGGTTCTCAGGGCAAAAATGGATGATTTATCACCTGAACTGGGAATAAAATATCTTTACCTGCGAAGACAGCTGGAAAACGGGCATATAACCCTGGGAAGGCAGCCCATTTCCTGGTCCTACGGCGCAATCATAAATCCCCTTGATTATGGCTTTGGAGTTGAAGATCTTGCCGGAGAAAGTATCAGTCCGGAGATTGATGGGATAAGATATTTTCATTCCCTGGGGGATGGAGCAAGTCTCCAGTTTGTCACAGGTTTTTCCGAAGGCCTCAGAGAACAACCCCTGGAAAGGCTGGGTTATGGAGCCCGGCTCCGGGTTCCCCGGGCAGGGAGTGATTTTAGTTTAAACTTAATTGACCAGCCCATTAGCTTTGTTTTAGGGCAGTTGGAAGATAACCTGTTTAGAGTGGGGCTGACATATAGCGGTGATGTTGGCTCACTGGGAGTTTACGGAACCCTGGGCTATTTTATTCTCCGGGACCTGGAAATGGATGATTTTGTGGGGCAGGTGGGAATCGATTATAGCTGGAAGGTTGGTCCCGAATATCAGGAACAAACCGTCTATTTCCAGGGAGAATACCTGAGGTTTTTTAAAAAAGAACTTGGGCCCCTGTTTTTTATGCAAATGGGGGAGGGGAGTAACCTGGTTTCGGGGGAAATCCTAAATGAAAATAACTCCCCGGAGTTTTTCGATTTATTTGTTGCAAATCTTTCCATGGAAATTGGCCCTTTTTCCCAGGCCGGTACAGCCTTTATTACTGAAACGGGAGACTGGCTCATTGGCCTGGTACCCTATTATCAAACAGACCTTGGAGGTGGAGTTGAATTGAGAGTTGGGGGGAATCTCCTTAGGGATGTTCAAGGAGATGTCAGCGTAGGGGGTAATGTGGTTTTAAGTTATTATTTCTGATTTTTCCTTTTGGGGAGGTTGTGAAATGTTTGATCCTAAAGACTATTCATCTTATGGGGAGAACTTATCGGATAAGTACGACGAATGGTATGGCTCTTTTGACGGGAGAATAATAGAACGGATTGAGGAGATGGCAGAAGGAGGGCCGGTTTTTGAACTTGGTATCGGAACGGGAAGGATTGCAATTCCGCTATCTCAAAGAGGGCTGCAGGTGGCAGGTCTAGATGCCTCTCCTTCTATGCTGGAAAAATTAAAGGAGAAAAAAGGGGGAGAACAAGTAGCTGTTAAGGTGGGCAATTTTGCCAGCTTTGAAACAGAGAAAAAATTTGATGTTGTTTTTATTATTTTTAATACCATATTTGCTCTCCAATCCCAGGAAGAACAGGTCAACTGCTTTAAATGCGTAGAAAAAATTTTAAATCCAGGGGGAAAATTTATCGTCGAGGCTTTTGTCCCTGATCCGGGTAGNTTCCCCGGCGGGCAGGCTGTAAGGACAATTGACCTGAATGGAGAAAATGTGAAGTTAGAGTGCTCCAAACATGACCCCGCAAAACAAACGGTAATGACCCAGACCGTGGATTTATCCGGAGAAGGAATAAAACTGTATCCCCTTAAAATCAGGTATATCTGGCCTTCAGAAATGGACCTGATGGCAAAACTTGCCGGATTAGAACTAAAAGAAAGGTGGAGCAGTTGGGGTAAAGATGCCTTTTCTGCCAGCAGTAAGATGCATGTTTCAATATATGAAAAGGTTTAAGCTTAGTTAATAGCCCTTTTCAAGAGGTTTAGAGTCAAAAGAAATCTTAAGTTAAACCCTGCAGACCTGTCCTTATCTGCAGGGTTTTTGATTACTTTATAACCTAAGAGAGAAAACCCAGGAAAAATTGATGTTTTCCCCAAACCAAAAAGAACAGAAGAAAAATAGAGCAACTTAATTACAGGAAAAAGTTCAAAGGGAAAAATAATAACAGAGGAGAACTTTGATTTAGAAATGAGAAATTCCCTGAAAAAAGCTTAAAAAAAGAATTTTAGTCTTTTGTTGAACCTTTCTTAATAAAAAGGGACTGAAACAGGATTTAATTAAAGGAAAAAAATTTCCGGAAGAAAGTGACTCTTCCTGGATTGGAGGAGGATTAATGGAACCTGATTTCAGAGAGTTGCGGAAAGAAGACTATGATCAGATAAAAAAAATAATCAATGAAACCTGGGATTTCGATAGCTATTCGGATCATTCCGGGCAGGTCAGAAATGCCCTGGAAATTTATCTGCGTAACTGTTTGCTCCAGCAGAATTATTCCCAGGTTGCCCTGGATAAGGGAGTTCCCGTGGGTCTTGTTCTGGGTAGGATAAACAGAGATTTCAGGCCCTGGAAACAAATCTCCCACCTGTTTCCCCTAATTTGGGCCGGTTTAAAATTCTCCCTGCGAATTTTCAGCGGGAAAAAATTCATTCAGCAGGCCAGGGAAGAACACAGAGTATATGATAAACTCCTCCGGGAAAGAAAAATGGTTTTCGATGGAGAGGTAGTTTTGTTTATTGTTTCTCCTAATGAGAGGGGTAGAGGATTGGGGAAAAAACTGATTTTTGAGTTTCTGGATTACTGCCGGGAGAAAAACCTCAATTGCATCTACCTTTTTTCAGATACTTCCTGCAATTATGGTTTTTACGATAACAATGGGTTTTTGAGGACCGGAGAGCTTACTGCCCGGGATTTTTCTGGGAAGGGAAGTAATTCTATGAAGGTTTTTCTTTATGAATACCCTTTATAAAAAAACAGGAGGATTATTAGGAAAAAATTATTGACCGGGTAAAAGGATGGAGGTATAATTATATGGAAAAAGGGAAATTTTTCTATTTGAAAGGTTTTGTGGCTTTTGCCGTGGGGCCTTAGGGAGGGGTGTTAAGGCCTTGTTTAAGAATTTTTTCGAAGCACTGGAGAGACACCCGGCAGTTCGATACGGGCTCCCGGTAATAGCGGTTGTGGGCTGTACCATACTATATTTGTTCGGGAGGAGCTATTTGGGCAGCACCTTCACTTTCACTGCAATTGGTGTTCTTCTTCTTTTGGCTGGATACTTTTGTGGTTGGAGGGCCCTGGGAATCGTTGTGACGGTATCCCTGGCCTTTATTTTTATTGCAGGACCCCATTTAGTTGTTCCGCGGGTTGAGTGGGCAGCATCTGCCGGGACCCAGGGGCAGTTTATATTCCACAGTCCGGATGACCCCGGGTCCGTCCGGTTAAGGACTGAGTTCGGTTTGAATGATGTACTGAGGGGAATTGAGGACGAGTTGGAGGGAGTCACAGCCCTTGCCGGGTGGGTTAACAGCAGGTGGAGCCATTCCAGTTCGAACATGCCTTCGTCGCCAGACCCTCTGGTAATTCTCAGGGAGGCTGCCGAAGGTGCCAGCTTCCGGTGTGTGGAGTACAGTCTGGTTATGGTAGGGGCATCTCAGGCGGTGGGTATGCCAGCCCGGGTGGTGGGACTCAAAACCAGGCATGCGGCAACAGCTCGTTCCGCTGCGGGTCACGTTGTGGCGGAGGTCTGGTTGGAGGATATTGGAAAGTGGGTGGTTGTTGACCCCCAATTGGGCTACGTCTTCATGTCAGATGGAGTTCCCCTCAATGCTGTAGAACTTGGGGAAAAACTGGCCCAGGGGCCTCGTTCAGTTGAGGTTTTGTCGGCTGAAGGGCCTGTTGGTTGGTTTAGGAAGAATCAATATATCCTTTTTATGGGGCCTTATCTCTTCCATTTTGACTCCCAGTACGATCAGAGAGTGTTCCTGCCCCAGAATGAGAGGATAATTGGTGGGCTGATGTTGCTTCCCGAAGGAGCCCCTGAGCTAAAGGTCTTTCAAAGGCGGTATCCCCTCCTGTGGGATTACTATACCTCTTCCGTTGATGCTTTCTATGTAATTCCTGAGAGGCATTGAAATAGTGATCCTTGCCTGGATAAATGAGGTAACCTAGGGGGAGGGCTGGTTTTTTCAAAGTAGGGACTAACTTCATTAAAAAAATAAAAAGGTTTGAAGTTAAGAAGGGTCAACCTTTAACTTGTTTTTAGGAAACCAGAAGAATTAGTTTTGATTTTAAGAAATACCCTGCAGGCTTTCTTTTTCTGCAGGGTTTTTTGCGGAAATGGAGAGATGGGATGGTGGAGGAAAAAAATTGACACGCTTAATTGAAAATATATATAATTGATAATAACAAATAAAATTTTGGTTCAAGGAGGGTCATATATGGAGCAGCAAAGTATTGTTCAAAATGCTGTAGAAATTCACGGGCTGTCATCCCTTGTTTTGAAATTCTTTAATGATGGTATGGAAAAAAGGATAAAAGAGCAGGGATTGGGAATAAAGAGTTTTCATTTTGGAATCATCAGGATGCTCTACATGGGGGCTCTTACCATAAGTGAATTGAGCAGCCGCCTGGGCATGGATCCTTCATCCCTGGTAAGAATGATTGATTCCCTTGAAGAAAAAGAATTGGTTAAAAGAGGAACTGACCCTGACGACCGTCGAAGAAATCCCATCCACCTGACAGAAAAAGGCAGGAAGTTAATTGAAGACGTTCCGGTTTTGGCAGATGAAGACCCCATGTTTGAGGCTTTACATTCCCTGGATCCTGAAGAAATCCGGGATTTAAAGACTCTGCTTTTTAAATTGATTTATAACATCCCCGAGGGTAAAATGATTCTCAATTTTGCCCGGCAAATGCAGAACAAAGAAAAATAGTGTTTTAGAAGTTGGGGAATGAAGTTCAGGAAAAAATAATTGACATTTACAAATAATCCTGATAGTATTGAAAATAATTGATAATAACAATAATTGATAATAACAATTAAAATTACATGCTTTTCACCATGAACTACCCGTGTAGGGGGGATTGAAATGAAAGGGTTTTACGAAGAAGGCCAGCCTGCGGTTCTTATAAAAAATCTCACCCGGGAATTTGGCAGGGGTTTATTTGCAGTTGATAATCTGGACCTGGAAATAAAAAAGGGAGAGATTTTTGCCCTGCTTGGCCCCAATGGGGCCGGAAAAACTACTTCAATAAAAATGCTTTCCTGTTTGCTACGGCCGACTGCAGGCACTGCAGAGGTTTTCGGAAGGGATATAATTAAAAACCCCGGGGAAGTAAAAAAGATTATCAATGTATCTCCACAGGAAACCGCAGTCTCTCTAAATCTTAATGCCCGGGAAAACCTGGTTTTAATGGGGAAAGTTTATGGTCTTTCCCAAAAAATGGCCAGGAAACAGGCCGAAAAACATCTTGAAATAATGGATCTTAAAACCAGGGCAGGGGAACCTGTCAAAAGGTTTTCCGGGGGAATGCTCCGGCGTTTAAACCTGGCGATGGCCCTTGTTTCTAATCCTAAGGTTTTATTTCTTGATGAACCAACCATCGGACTGGACGCAAAATCCCGCAGGTCTCTCTGGAAACTAATCGATTCCTTTAGAGGAGAAAAAACGGTACTCCTGACCACCCACTACCTGGAAGAAGCAGATGCTCTTTCTGATAGGTTGGGCATAATTGACAAAGGAAAGCTTGTAGCCCTGGGTACATCCGAGGAACTGAAACGAAAACTTGCCGGCCTGCAGACGATGAAGGTCCGGGGAGATAATCTTAATCCGGAGTTAATTCAGATTTTGAGAGAAATTTATCCTGAGGTTATTCCATTTGAGGGCGGACTGGAAATAAAAGGGGAGAAAATTATTTTTGACGAGGTTGTTGACCTGCTGCGGAGCAAAGGAGTCAGGATAAATTGGTTATCCATGGAAGAACCTTCTCTTGATGAGATATACCTAAAGATAACCGGGGGAGGTAAGCAGAATGAAATTGCTTAGCCTAACGGGTAGGAACTTGAAAGAAGGTTTCCGGGATCCGATTGTAGTTATCCTGTCCGTGGCCCAACCGGTTTTTTATTTGGTTTTATTTAATTCAATAGCAAGGAGTGATCCCGCAGCCCCGGATATTTTTGATCTTGCCTACTTTATTCCAGGAATAATCCTTTTTTGTTTTGGTCTTTTAACTCTCTTTATGGGTTTGCTCCTTGCCCGGGACCGGCAGAGAGCCTTTTTAACCAGGCTCCTGGTTTCCCCCCTCAGGACAATTGACTTTGTTTTGAGCTACCTCCTGGCGCTGATTCCCATGGCCCTTTTCCAGGTTGCAGCCTGCCTCATAACAGGTTTGATCCTTGGCCTGGCCTTGAATTGGGGGGTTTTATTTAGCTTGATCGTGTTCATTCCCCTGGCAGTATCCTGTACCGCCCTGGGTATTGTGAGTGGATCGTTATTCAGTGAAAATGCCGCTCCAGCTATTGGTTCGCTATTTGTTGTAGTAATAACATTTCTGGGTGGGGTTTGGATGGACCTGGGAATACTGGGGGGATTATTTGAGAGGATTGCGTACCTACTGCCTTTTGCCCATGCAGTTGATGCAGGACGACTTTTATTCCAGGGGGCTTCCCTGGGAGAAATCGGGATTCAGCTGGCCTGGGTTTATGGTTACGGAATTTTGTTTGTTTTTATTGGAGTTGCTTCCTTTAGGTGGAAGACCAGGCCTTAAGACCTCTAAAAGATGTCTTTAAATCAATAAATTAAATTTGGGAAAAATGGGCTAACCTTTCTCAAAAATTAGACCTTTTTCCCACTATTCAGAAACAGGGCTATGCAACTGAAGCAGCAAAGAGGGTAATGAAGTTTGGTTTTGAAGAATTGAATTTAAACAGGATATATGCAAGGTATATGGAGATTAACCCAGCTTCGGGTAAAATTCTAAAAAAACTGGGCATGAAGGAAGAGGGGCATCTCCGGCAGCACGTAAAAAGGATGGGGGTCTATCAAGACCTGATTTATGCCGGGATTTTGAGAAGGGAATTCGAAAAGAATAATCAAGAATAATTGCATTGTAGTCTCTGGATTTTTCTATTAAGGTAGCCCATCGGGCTAAAGAGGAAATTCAATAGGGACTTGAACAAAGGAAAATTGTTCCCGGGTGAAATTTAAAACACTAAAGGAGATGTTTTCATGCCTGGAAAAGAACATATCTATAGCTATCCCCTTTATTATGAGATAGGTTTTGTTAACGATAACCTGACTGGAGAAATTGAATTTATCCTTGATTGTTATAAGGCCTGTTCAGGGAAAAAAGGAGAAAAGCTTAAAATTTTGGATAATGGGATGGGAACTGGGTCCTACCTGGCTCAATTCATGAAAAAAGGCCATTATGTCTCGGGCTACGATCTTTCCTCGCAAATGGTAAAATTCGCAGAAGAAAAATTAAAGAAAACAGGTAAAAATTTCTCGGTATTCAAAGGTGACCTCAGGGATTTTGCGACTGAAGAAAAGTTCGACCTGGCTATCTGTCTGAATGGCTCCTTTCAATATTTAATAGAGAATGATGAGGTCTTGAGCCACCTCAAATGCGTTTACAATTCCCTTACTGAAGAGGGATTATATATTATCTCCCTGCCCTGGCCTGCAACCTTTATTGACCAGCCACCGGGAAGAATTGAGGCAAAATGGAAAAATACCAGGGAAGAAGTTGAAGTTGAAGTTGACTGGACATATCAGCAGGAGGAAATAGACTGGGAGAACCAGACTTTTTCCGGACTGGCACAGATAAAGGTTACTGATGGGCAAAAAAAGAAAGATCTGGAGATGGCTTATAAGTACCGGTTATTTTTCATCCAGGAACTGAAAGCGATAAGCCAACTTTCGGGCTTTTTTTCTTTTGCAGGTTTCTTTAAGGAGTATGGAAAAAGCGGAAAACCCATCACAATTAAGGTGGTTTTTAAAAAAAGCAAACTAATTTAAAGGGCAATAGAGAAAGAATGTAAAAAACAGGTTCCCAAAAACATGCAGTATTAAAAACCGGGGGCTTGTTTTTTTATTTTAAAGGGGGAGTAAAAGCAAGGGTTTTTTATTTATGTAGCGAATTAAACAGTACAAATTCCCTGCGCCAGAAAGGATGGTTTCCAATGAGGAAAAGATTGTTTAAAGGCGTGGTTGGGGCCCTGATCCTTTGTATTGGTCTCGTGGGTATTGCTGCAGGGATTGAAGCAAAAGAAGCACGCCGGGGGCAGGATATTGAACGGGTTTCCCATACAGCGGGAGAGGTTGATTTCTTCCTTCGCCTGGCCCCGGGAGCCACTTTCCCAACAGAAATTAGAAATCACGGTGAAGCCACAGTTGAAGAGGATTTCTGGATTGCCGAAACTCCAGTGACCTATGAGTTATGGTATGAAGTTAAAAACTGGGCCAAGGATAACGGTTATGAATTTGCTTATCCGGGAAGAGAAGGAAGTTCAGATTTGGTAGGAGAAAAGCCCACGGCCAGGAGAAGGGAGCCTGTTACAGAAGTAAGTTGGTATGATTGTGTTGTCTGGACAAATGCTTTGTCCGAATTCCTTGGTTATGAACCTGTTTACACACAAAATGGAGAGGTAGTTAGAAATGCTGGTGAGATTTTTTATGAAGGGGTTGAGGTTAGGGATCGAGGTGGTTTCCGCCTGCCTACCAGCCCGGAATGGGAACTTGCTGCAAGGTACAAAGGTAGTGATAGTTCTCATGGTGCAATAGAATATCCAGAAAACAGTGGAAAATACTGGACTTCCGGAAACTATGCAAGTGGAGCCACTGATGATTATCGCAATCCGGTAGCTACCGGGGAAGCTGCCTGGTATATCGCGAACAGTGGAGAAAGAACCAGGGCAGTAGGACAGAAACCACATTTGGGCAACTGGCTGGGTTTGTTTGATATGAGCGGAAATGTAAGCGAATGGTGTTTTACTTCCTATGATGAAAAAAGGATTTTGCGAGGGGGCAGCTGGAATTATTCCAGTCCTCAGCTGGCAGGATTTTCACTTCAGGTTGGTTTTGTCCGGAGCATAGCTCCATCCTATGCTGTCCCTCTTATAGGGTTCAGGGTTGTTAGAACAGATCTTTAAAGACTGGGATTTTTCTCTGGAAGAAAATATAGCTCCAACTTTATTTACCGGTCTGAGACAAAACTTTCAATCGGTTGAAGTGAAGGCTCCCCCGGGAGAAAATTTGAGTTTTGATGTGTGGATTGCCAGTTTTTCCAGGAATGGATTAAAGTAAGGCAACAGGAAATAAGGAATTTACTATTTTCTAGGAAAAGTAAAGTGGGTATTATAATTAAAAAGGACAGAGGTCTTTCAGACCCTTTTCCCCGGTCTATCGATCTCTGTCCTTTTTTAAATTGGGAGGGGATCAATTCATTGTTTATAGGCAAACTCTGGGAGCTTCTTATCAATATATTAATAATTCCAGAGATAGAAAAAAGGAGGTTCTTATGGCCTCCTTTTTGTTTTTAGGATGGATTTTTATTTAGAGATGAGATTTTAGATATTTTGGATTATCATGGCCAGAGGAATAAGGGGATTGAATAATGATTGAGGTTAAACCTGATCCAGAGTAATTAATTAAGGAGAAAAAGAAGAATCCGATTTTTCACTAAAACCGGGAGATTGATTTAACAAAAAGAAAAAAGGCCCGATAAAAATATCAAAAGAGAAAATTTATTTTGGTTAACCCGATAAAAATATCAAAAGAGAAAATTTATTTTGGTTATTTAATATGATGGAAAAATGAATCCAAAGTTCTCAGAAAGGTTTTAACTTGCAACAACAGGAAAAGAGTTTTACTTTATTAAATCCCGGGAACCCGTGGGATGGTTTTCTGAACTTGAAATGAAAAATTAAGGAGGCAAGCTGAAGATGAGTAAAAGGATAATTATTCTGGTTTTAATTATTACGGCGGGAATTTTTTATGGTGGAGGTTGTAACTGGCTTTCCGGTGAAAAAAATGCAAACCTGGAAATAAATATCGAGGGTGAGGGCGAGGTTTTACCTGAAAGCGGCACTTTTGAATTAAACTCTATAGTAGACCTTGAAGTAATACCCGATAGCGGCTGGAAATTTGTTAAATGGGAAGGAAATAATAAAAGTGATGTTATACCAATCCTTGGAGAACCCCGAAAATTTACAATTGTGATGGATAAAGATAAAGAAATTTCTGCTGTTTTTGAGCAATTTGAAGATCCCGTAACTTTAAATATTGAGATTGAAGGAGAAGGGGCAGTTCTCCCTGATCAAGAAATCTATGAGCGTTATTCGACTGTCGATCTCACAGTTGAATTTGGAATAGGTTGGGTTTTTGATTCCTGGGGTGGGGCCGATTTTAACGATGTTATTGTGGTAGATGAGGAAGAGGGAGAATTCCAGATTGAACTGGATGATGACAAAAACCTAATTGCATTTTTTAAAAGGGTCCCCTTAACCGTTCCCGATAATTTTGCGACCATCCAAGAAGCAATTGACGCCTCTTCCGATGGGGATGAAATAATTGTTTCGGAGGGGACTTACCAGGAGAATATAAATTTTAATGGTAAAAATGTAATTGTTAGAAGCGAGGATCCCGAGAACCAAAGTGTTTTAGAAAATACTGTAATTGATGGTAACAATCAGGGCAGAGTAGTGACTTTTGAAAATGGGGAAAATTCGGGAGCAAAACTTGTTGGATTTACCATTAAAGGAGGATATTTAACCACAGAAAATGGAGGCGGTATTTATATAACCGAGGGATCATCACCGGTTATTAAGGGAAATATAATCAGGGAAAATTATGCCCGGTATGGAGCCGGGGCATGTGTTAGTAAGGGTTCTTCTCCCTCTTTTGAGGATAATTGGTTTTTATTAAATCAGGCCAGCGCCCGTCGGGGAGCAGCTATTTATGTTTATGGTGGATCTTCAGTAAGCATTGCCGGTAATACTTTCGAGGAACATGAAGATTTTGATGGGGTAATAAGAATTGGGAGTGCTTATTCGGACCAATCCTCAGCCAGTATTACCGGGAATACAATAAAAAATAATGAAACCACCCATGGAGCAGGAGGAATTATAATAACCGCAGAATCAACAGCCACCATTTCGGGGAATATAATTAGCAGTAATATTGCCGGTGGGGATGAAAATGGAGGGGCAATCACTGTCAGAAGATCTTCGGAAGTGGAGATAACCGAAAATTTTATTTCTGGTAATTCCGCAGATCAGCACGGTGCAATAACAGTTTTTCGTGATTCGGAAGTGGAGATATCGGATAATACCATTTCCCACAACCTGGCCGGGAAGGAGGGATCCGATAGCGGATCTGGAGGCGGGATCTCGGTAATAACAGATTCCCGGGCTGAGATAACTGGAAATGAAATAAAGTTCAATGAAGCCTGGAATAACAACCACGGCGGGGGGGCAATAATTGTTGCAGCGAATTCTGAGGCTATAATTGATGATAATGATATCTTAGATAACTTTGCCTACCGTCGGGGAGGCGGGATTTANGTTTCCCTTGGAAGTGACTCCNCCCGGGTTGCAATAACCAATAATAGAATTACTGGAAATAAGGCTGAGGACCAGCAACAGGCCAGAGGGGGAGGGATCGCTTTATTTGGTGGAGTTATGACTATTTATGGCAATGAAATTAATAATAACAGTGCCCACGAATTTGGTGGGGGAGTNTACATTGATGATGAGGTTCCTGTTTATGGCCNCAATGACGAACCCTGGGAGAGAAATAACTGTCCTCCGGGTTCGGAAAGCCACAATGATTATGAGGGAAATTCACATGGGAATAACAAGTATTATGGAAGTGACGTATTTTTTAATGAAAATAAGAAGTAGGCCGGTCAAAAGTTGAAAGGGAAACAGGCACTGCAAGGGTTTTTACCTCTGGGAAAATGAAAAACCGGGTTTAATTTAGAAGATAATACCAGAAAAAAGAACCGTTTTTTGCCCGGGAATAATAGGGAAAAAGAAAGGAAGAAAAGGTCCTCCTTAAAAAAGTGAGGACCTTTTTCTTGTGATGCTTAGAAAAGGTTCAAACTGGAGTACTCGGTTTTTCTTTTTTATGTTAAAATCTAATTAAAGATTGAGGAAGAGGAGGTGATAATATGGAAGTCAGGGTTGAAAAAAGAGAAGAGATTACAATCGTTGGGCCTCTTTCAGTTACAGAAAAAGCCGATTCTGAAACAATCAAAATGTTATGGGAGAAATTAGAAACCTGTGAAAAAGAAATCGAATTAAAGGTGCCAGGGGTTGGATATGAATTACACCTCGAGGAGGAGAATAAGCTTCATTATTGTTTAACAGGCCTTGAGGTAGAAAAAGTCAGAAACTTACCCTTAAATTGTTTTGCAAAAACCCTTCCCCAGGGTGATTATGCTGTTTTTTCTATCCAAATTGGCCAAATTGGCTTCTCCGAAGCCTACAAAAACATAAACAGGTGGCTGGAGGAAAATGCCCCCGAAGGTGCGGAAGCCCATAAAAAATTTGAAATCCAGGTTTACGATAGCCGGTTTAAGGGAATGGATAACCCGGAGTCGGAAATAGATTTTCTAATACCCCTTTTTTGACAGAAACCCCCTGGAATTAATAAAAATCTCCTGTTAACTGGATGGAAAAAAGAAAAAGCCTTACCGCTCTGTTTTTGGCCAGCCCTGAAATCGGAAAGAGAAGGTGATTTGTTTTGGAAACAAAGAATTTTTGCCAGAGCTGTGGAATGCCCATGGGGGCAAAAGATGAACTTTTTGGGACGGAGCTTGATGGAAATAAAAGCGTAGATTACTGTAAGTATTGCTACGAAAATGGCTCTTTCACCCGGGATGTAACAGCGGAAGAGATGATTGAAATTTGTATCCCCCATGTGGTTGCAGCAGAACCAGAATTGACTTCAGAAGAAGCCCGGAAATTAATGAAAGAAGTTTTACCCGGTCTGAAAAGGTGGAAAAAAGATTAACCAGAAAAATAATAGAGAAAAGATTTCATAAATCCAGCCTCGCCTTGAATTTTGATCAGGGCTTTTTTTTGTTAACCGGTTTAACCTGAAAAGGGAAAATTTGAAAATTAAAGTTTTCCGGGCTTTCTTTTTCAAAGGAAATAGTCTATATTTAGAGAAAGAAAGAGAAGTGAGGAGAAGAGAAGTTGCGTCTTATGCCAATAGAAAATTCTCGATCTAAAAAAACCTATGATCTTATGATTTTTTAATCAAATTTTAATAATCCCTGAATTGGTTTTGAATTATTTGGTGTTATGATGACCACAGTAAAAAGAAAGGGAGGTTATCATAATGGTTACCTTTGAACAAGTAGAAAAACTGCGTCAAAAAACAAATATTTCTTACGAGGAGGCCAAAAAAGCTCTGGAAGAAACCAACGGGGACCTTTTGGAAGCGGTTATTAACCTGGAAAGACAAGACCGTATCCAACCCCCCAAGTCCGGTGGGTACTATAGTTCCAAGGAGGAGTCCCCCCGGGAAAAAGAAGATTATTCTTCGGAAAAAACGACTTCCCAAAAAGAAAAATCTTCTCTGGGAGAAAACATCGCCAGTTTCTTCAAGTGGCTGGGCAAAATAATCCACAAAGGCAACATCAATAATTTTGAAGTAATTAAAGATGGCCAGAGGATTTTGATGCTCCCCCTTACAGCTTTAGTCCTCCTGCTTCTATTAGCTTTCTGGGTGGTAATACCCCTGGTGGTAATTGGCCTGGTCTTTGGGTACCGTTTCCAGTTTAGCGGGCCCGATTTAGATAAAACCGGGGCCAACCAGACCATGACCAAAGTCTCCGATGCAACCCTGAAAGCAGTGGACAGCGTTGTTGATGCAGCAGAGAACCTATCCAGGGACTCCAAGAAAAACAAGGGTGAAAAAGATGGAGCGGATACTGATTATTGAGGATGAAGAAAAATTAGCTCGCTTTGTAGAACTCGAACTTGGTTACGAGGGCTACAAAGTGGAGAAAGCCCTTGAAGGCAGGGAAGGGTTGGCGCTTGTAAAAGCCCAACCCTTCGACCTGATTCTCCTTGATATTATGCTTCCCGGTTTAAACGGAATCGAGGTTTTAAGGAGGATCCGCCAGTTTTCTGATGTCCCGATTATTTTACTTACCGCAAGGGATACGGTAGTGGACAAGGTTACAGGACTGGATACCGGTGCAGATGACTATATTACCAAGCCTTTTGCCATCGAGGAATTGCTCGCCCGAATCAGGGTGGCTTTGAGGAAAAAAAGAGAGCAAAAAGGAACTTCTCAAATTTTAGAGACGGGGAAATTAAAACTTGATCTGCAGGCCCGGGAGGTCAGGGTTGACTCTCACCCCATTGATTTAACCAAAAAAGAATTTGACCTCCTGCAGCACCTTATGGAGAATAAAAATATTGTCTTACGGCGGGAGGTCCTGCTGGAAAGAATCTGGGGTTATGATTTTGGCGGAGGGACAAATGCCGTTGATGTATATATCCGCTACCTGCGGGCCAAGATAGAGGAACCCTTTGGCTTAAAATTTATCCACACCGTTCGTGGAGTGGGGTATGTGATTAAAGATGAGTAGCAAAACGAAACCCTATGCTTCGGGAAAAGGTTTATCTGATAGGATCAGGTCTTCCATGGTTTTGCGATTAAACCTGCGGATTCTGGGTATACTTCTGGCAGGTTTTATTTCCATGAATATTATCCTTTCCCTGGTGTTCATGGGGATAATTTTATGGCAGGCAGAAACTGGAGCGCAGAGAATTATCGATAATTATGGCTTTGAAGAGGCTTTAATAGAGGGCCATTTTTCCGCTCAAGGTTATGAAGTGCTCCCGATTGAAGAGGGAGCGAGAGGCTTTCGATTACCGTCTTCCATGCAGAAAAGATTACCCCTTGAACTATTAGATGCCAGGCGGAGAATATCTACTCCCGGATTAACCCCGCGAATTTCCTGGGGTGAGCGATTGAGACAGACGAAATACCACCTGGGGTTTTCCCTGGAAGGAGAAACTTACCAGATTAATTTTCCTCTACAAGAGGGTTTAAGTATTTTTTCCAACTTTATGCTGGTAATTTTTGTAGGCCAGTCGCTTTTCATTATCGGCCGGATTGGTAAAAATACCCGGGTGATAAGAAAAACCCTCCGTCCCCTGTCAGAAATGGCAGAAACGGCAAAAAACCTCCAGGAAAACATGGCTAAATTGGGTTCAAATCCAGCAGGAGCAGAGCTTCACAATTTGGCGGGAGCAATTAAAACAATTGATGCCCGTAAACTCCACAGGAGGATTTCAGTGGATTCCTCCCAGAATGAGCTTAAAGATCTTGCCCAGGCCATCAACGATATGTTAAACCGGATTAACCAGTCCTATGAATCCCAGGTCCGTTTTGTTTCCGATGCCTCCCACGAATTAAGGACCCCTATCTCGGTTATCCAGGGGTATGTGGGTCTTCTTGACAGGTGGGGCAAGCACGACGAGAAAACTTTGGAAGAATCAATTGGTGCAATCAAGAGCGAAACTGAAAGCATGAAAGTTCTTGTGGAGCAGCTCCTTTTCCTGGCCCGGGGTGATAATGAAACAATTCAGTTACACAAAGAAATTTTTGATAGCTGTGCAGTAGTTGATGAGATAATAAAAGAAACCCGCCTGATCGACCCCAACCATGTTTTTGAAACTCAACTGGATAGCCCGGCCTATATTGAGGCCGACCAGCAGTTAATCAAGCAGGCGGTCCGGGTTCTCGTTGATAACAGTATCAAGTATACTCCTGCCGAAGAAAAAGTTACCATAAGAGTTTTCAAGGAAAATGATAAGGTGAAAATACAGGTCCAGGATAACGGGATCGGTATTGACCCGGAAGATGTTCCCAATATTTTCAACAGGTTTTATCGTTCCGATGAATCCCGGGCTCGAAAAACCGGGGGTTCCGGACTTGGATTATCTATAGCCAGGTGGATTGTGGAAAGACACGGAGGCCATTTTGAAGTTATAAGCCGTTTAGATATTGGGACCAGGACCACAATAATATTGCCCAGGACAGTGGAAGCTGAAAAAAACCCGTCTATTTCTTGAATTCAAAATTTTTGATTTCAAATTTTCTCCAATTAGAAATAACAGCCTGAGAGTTTTTGTCGGGCTGTTATTTCTTTTTGTCTAAATTTACTGCCCGTTTAGGTGGCTATCTTATTGATTATTATTACAAATAATAGAGTTTAATGACAAATTTCCCCCGCTTTAGATAAAAAAAATTTTTGAAGGTGTTTTTTTGAATCTGTAGAAAACAAATATAGGAAAAAAAACACAAGAAAAATTTTAATTCTCTTAAATAGAGATTTTATAAATGAGCCTCCCCGCTCATCATGGACGAGCGGGGAGGCTGGATAATCCTATTAGGAAAGGGGGACAGAAGGCTTAAAGGCTGCTCATCATTGATGGTCAGCGGAACCTTTTAATTGAATTTAAGGAGGGAAATGGCATATGGGGACCAAGGTAAAAGATGTTTTAAATGCCCTGGATAAGATTACTGGGGGTCGCGTTTTATTAAAGGCTGAAGATTATGTGAATGGGAAAAATCCTTTTGTGGTTACCAAAAGTTCTAATATTCCTGGGAAGGCAATCACTGAAACACCCGGCCTGGTCTGTGGAAATGAAGATCAGGAGGTGAAAAAAATAGGTGTTTGTATGACTTTATCCGAATCTGATATCGAATTAGCTGGGTCTATGGGATTGGATGCAATCGTTGCCCACCACCCAATCGCTGATGCGGCCAATTCGGGAGGAGTTTCCCTGCGGGGTTACCTTGAACTTTATGGGCTTGCAGCATTTGAACTCCATGAAGCCTTTCATGGGCTGCACCCCGGAATTCCTTACCTGCATGGGCATGAAACCTTTAGGGTAGAAGTCCGTTACGGCAATATTCCTGGCAATATTCTTTTTGTGGGGAAAGCAATGGAAGGAATTTCTACCCTGGGAGATATCCTTAATCGCTTGAAAACCTTTATGGGCCGGGAAACTGAAGAAGCTGTCCTGAAAGAAGAAAGAAAGATCCGGGGATGTGAAGATATTAAGGAAACCAGTATCGAAGCTGCAGCAAAAATTATACTGGGTGAAAAAGATAGCCCTGTTAAAACCATAGCTCATATCTTTCCCCACACCGGTTTCTCCCCGGAGCACCTGGAACAGGTCTGTACTGAACACGAAGAAATTGATACCTTAATTGCCTCAATAAGCAGGGTAAAGGAAGGAAATCCCCTTATTGAGAAAGCCCGGGAGCTGGGCTTGAATTTCCTCCTCGGCAACTCCCATGCCCAGGAAATTTTTGAAAATGGAACTCCGCTGGCCAAGGCGATCAACAAGGCTCTCCCCGAAACTGAAGTTTACCTGCTGCAGGAAAGGGTAACTGCTACTCCGGTCAGGGAATTTGGGAGCCAGGCCATCAAGGATTACAGTGATTTTATTGTTAACAAGTTCCTGAGTTCCTGATTAATTACTAAGGAAAAAGTGTATTGCTGGTACCGAACTAATAAGTTTATAAGTTTAAGGGAGGAATTTAAATGACTGAAGAAAAACAGGGGAATGGAAAATTTACTAAACCTCAAATTTCGGGACTTATTGTCCTAGTGCTATTCCTGGGGACAATTTTTCTCAATCCGGATTTTCTTTCCGGACTATTTGAAGCTATTTTCAATAAAATCATGGAAATTCCCATTGAAGTATTCCTTACCGGTAATGTTGGTGTAGCAATTATTGCCAGTGTAATTATTGGTAGAATTATGGAAAGACTGGGTTTCACTGACGCCTTAATGCGAGTGTTTGTGGGTCTCGCCAATAAACTCGGATTTAATTCGGCTGTTGTAATCCCCGGAATTTATAATATTCTGGGAGATATCAACGCCGCTGGAAAGATCGCCGGACCGATCCTGCTTAAGGCCAAAGCAACAAAAGATGAGCAGAAGATTGCCGTAGCAACAATGGTTCAATCCCAGCAGTCCTTTTCTACATTTATGCTGGGAATGATGGCGATGAGCCTTGCGGGAATAATGGCCTTCCCGGTGATCGTTATTTCCATGTTTTTGCCCCTTATTGTAGTTCCAATTATCCTTAAGTATACTATTTACCGNGATACAAAAGGAGTTACTCTTGAAGAACAACCCCGCTTCACCCCTACAACAGCTCCCCTGCCCACCCTGTTTGGAGCTGCCAAAGAAGGAGTAGAGCTTCTTTTGCTCCTGATTATTCCCGCTGCTGCTGCTATATTTGCTGTAATTGGGGCCCTTGAATACATTGGAGTTTGGGAACCTTTTGAAGCGTTTCTTGGAGGCTTCCTGGAGTTTCTCTCGATTGATCCTGCTACGGGAATAATCTCAGTGGTAGCAGCGCCTACTCTGGCGATGGCCATGCTGGTGGAGTCTGCTCCAGACCTGGCGCCTCGCCTTGTAGTTGGTTCTTTTGTCCTCGCAGCATCAGGTCTACCTTTATCTGTTGTGTTTGGCCAGATACCAGCTGTCTGGGCTGAAGTCACTGATTTAACCGAAAAAGAAGCCATGGGCGCTGCGGTACTGGGAACTGTAATGAGGTTTGTCACTGCCTTTATAATTGCCATGGCCTTAACTCCACTTTTAATCTAGCCGAAGCTCAAAACAACTCCAATATAACGGCAGGGTAAAAAGACAAAGGGGCCCGGGGATTTTGTTGCCGGGCCCCTTTTCTACCTTTTCCTTGTATTTGAAGAAAAAAAAAGAAGAAAATAATAAACTGGAGGTGGGGATTAATTGGCAGGAAAGATTTTAAAAAATGCTCGGATTTTTTCAGGTGAGAAGATTATCGATAATGGTTATATTGAAATAAAAGAGGGGATAATTGCTGATTGGGGAGAGGGGTCCCCTCCTTACTCTGACTCCAGCTGGGACCTGGAAGGGCTTTCAGTTATGCCGGGAATAGTTGATTGCCATACACACCTCTTAGAGTTTGGGGCCTTAGGAGCTCAAAAATGCAGGGGT
>SL_3KL_010_SEDDRAFT_10000423_pt1 | contig 34425 bp, 31 predicted proteins | sample SodLakKL_010_SED_2_FD_10381 | JGI IMG/M metagenome (IMG submission 10381) | reverse complement strand
GTTCCAGGAGTATTCACTATTGGGCGGACGCGAAATAATGAGAGGCTACTTCGAAGGACGATTCAGGGATGCGAATGCCGCCCAAATTCAGGCAGAGTGGCGGCAAATCCTCTATAAAAGAATTGGTATGGCCGTCTTTGTTTCAGGCGGTGAAGTTTGGAACCGATTTAAAGATTTTAACCTGACTAACCCGAAATATTCGGGTGGAGCCGGATTGAGATTCAACCTGAATCCCAATGATACCAGCAATCTGAGAATAGATTATGGGATCGGAAAACACGGGAGCGGTATATATATCACCATCGGAGAAGCTTTTTAGCTATCAAAATCGGAGGATGCCATGCTTAAAAAAATGATTACAACACTTGCTCTTACCCTCGGCATCTTTCTGATTATTATAGCGTTCGGTGTGCGCGGTGCTTTTTTTCCATTCACAAATCCAATTCAAAGCAGTAATAACAATTCTGAAAACCTCACTGTTTCAGAACTGATAAAAATCGAACTCGGCGGAATGGATCAATATATCTTGCTGAGAGGAGCAAACCGCACAAACCCGGTACTGCTTTGGCTGCATGGCGGCCCCGGAGCTGCACAAATGCCTCTGGCCCACCATCTGGATAAAAAGCTTGAGCAGAAGTTTATTGTCGTTCACTGGGACCAGCGGGGTGCCGGTAAATCCAATCATCGGCATTTCGATGAAAGTACGATGACATTCAATCAATTCATGAGTGATGCTCATGAATTGATGCGCTACCTCCAGACCCGGTTTGACCAGGATAAAATTTTTCTGCTTGGGCATTCCTGGGGATCTCAACTGGGAATTGAACTGGCCGCGAAACACCCGGATGATCTTCATGCGTACATCAGCATTAGCCAAGTGGTGGATAACTACCGCGGTTATGAAATTGCTCATAAATGGCTGACAGATCAAGCTCATCAAACCAATAACCAAACCATTCTGGAGCATCTTGAAGAACTCGGGAAACCGCCATACACTGCACATAGCGATCATGTGCAGTTTGCCGGGTTAATCGGAGATCATGGCGGCAATCTTGATATCAGTTTGGGCAAGCTTGCCCGTATTGCCCTCGGCGCACCAGAATACAGCCTTACCGATTATTACCGATGGCTGAATGGGGCAAATCGTGGCAGCGGCCCGATGTGGGATGAAATTTACGCACACCAAATTAATTACATCGGCCAGATTCCTGAACTTGAAATACCTGTTTACTTTCTGGCCGGTCTGCATGATTACAACACCCCTTACGAACTTATTCAGGAATATTTTGAAATGATCGAAGCCCCTCAAAAAGAGTTGATCCTGTTTGATCAATCAGCACATACACCGTTTCTGGGTGAACCGACAACATTCACAGATGAATTATGCCGAATAAAACAACTGTATTTTGAGAAATGAATTGAGTAAAAAACAGATAAGATTATAGTTATGTTATCAGAATGATGTACCTAAAACTGGCCTGGCGAAATATCTGGAGGAATCGGCGGCGGACACTCATCACAGTGAGCTCGGTGGCGTTTGCCGTGGTGTTATCGCTCATACTGGAGTCGATGAGCCTGGGCTCACATGAACATATGATCGATGTAACAGCCCAGTTCCATACAGGTTATCTCCAGATTCAGGATCCACTTTTTGAAGATGAGCCGTTTCTTGATAATACATTTTATTACGATGAAGCACTCCGAAACACCATTCTGAATGCCCACCCTTCCATTGATTACATCGCCCCGAGAATTGAAACGTTTTTACTGGCTGCCGGGGATCTGCAAGCGCGCGGAGCGCTGGTGATGGGCATCGACCTGGAGATGGAACACAATCTCAACCGGCTCAAAGACCGGCTTATCGAAGGGCGCTTTTTTGAACCAGGTGAAGAAGCGGCTGTACTCGGAGCGGGGCTTGCCAGGCGGCTGAATGTGGAAGTGGGCGATACACTTGCGATGCTGGGGCAGGGCCGGTTTGGCATAAGTGCTTCAGGGCTCTTTGAAGTTGCCGGACTGATGAATCACCCGCTCCGGGAGATGGACAATCAGATCGTTTATTTCTCTCTGCCCACCGCACAATGGCTGCTTTCTGCTGAAGATTATGTGACCACAATCCTGGTAACACCGGATGAAATTCGCAATACCGATCCGATTGCAGAATCATTGCGGGATGCACTCGGCAGCAAACTTCGGGTGCTTACCTGGCCCGAATTGATGCCCGAACTTCTGCAGGGAATAGAGTTCGATAAAATCCAGATGTACATAATGATGGGAATTCTCTATGTAGTAATTGGCTTCGGCCTGTTTGGCACCATCCTTACAATGACTCTTGAACGAATGAAAGAGTTTGGCCTGCTTCTTTCCGTGGGGATGCAGCGGTTCCAGCTCAGTGGGGTAATTTTTATGGAAACGCTGATCATCAGCCTGATGGGAGTACTTTCCGGGTCGGTACTGGGCTTCCCGATCCTTCTATGGTTCTATCACAACCCGGTTGAACTAAGGGGTGATATGGCGGATGTGATGCACGATATGGGCTTTGAAGCCATCATGCCCTTCTACCTTCATCCGGATATTTTTATCACGCAGGCATCCATCATTTTCGTATTGGCTTTTTTTATATCACTCTACCCGGTAATTCGGGTTCAAACCCTGAATATTCTGGAGGCTTCAAGGAAATAGGTATGGTAATAACCTGAGTTTGATTAATAATAACTTGATTTAGAGGGTTGAAAGTCCCCTCCTTACACAATGTTTTGTTTTGGGACATAGGTAACACAGGAGGGGAACGCAATAATCAGCATTTTGGAATCGAACTCAGGTAAATACTAAACTTTGCAAAGCCCCCATAGATCAAAATTGTGATTCAGCATGAATGAAATATTCAAAATATCGTGGAGGAATATCTGGAGAAATCCGGGAAGAAGTGGTGTGCTCCTAACGGCCATTGTTGCAGGTGTTTGGGCGGGAGTTACCACATCCGCCATCACAAACGGTTTTGTAGACCAGCGATTTGATCGGCTCATTAATGAGGTGTCTCACCTGCAGATTCACCATCCCGAATTCAGAACCGAGCGGGAAACGTCGATGTTCATACCACAAGCAGAGGAAATGATCGAATTTCTGGGTGCAGATGAGAGGGTGGAATCATTCAGTGCCCGTGCCATCGCCGAAGGGTTGATTCAGTCACCCGCGAATAATGCAGGTATTCAGGTTTTTGGCGTGGATCCAGACCGTGAGCAAGCTACAACATCCATTCAGGACGATATTGTGGAAGGCGAATACCTTGATACTGATTTGCGTAACCCGATCATCATCGGCCGGAAGCTCGCTGAAAAACTCAATGCAGATCTGGGCACGCGGCTGGTTCTCACATTTCAAGATGTGGACGAGGATTTGACATCCACCGTTTTTAACGTGGCGGGTATCTATACATCACTTTCGGGAACAGAAGATAGATTGGTTTATACCCGGATGGACGATCTGCAGGAGTACCTCTCAGAAGATCCTGTTTATCATCAAATCGCTGTGGTGCTTCACGATGAAACCCAGATTGAATCTTTCATTACCGAACTGAATGAGTCGTTTCCGGGACTGGAAGCACTCTCATGGTACAATCTTTCACCGGAACTGCGACTCTACGCAGATCTTGGAAACCAGGTGGTATACTACCTGATGGGCATCATTATGCTGGCACTGGCATTCGGAATTCTCAACACCATGCTGATGGCCATTTTTGAACGTACTCGTGAACTGGGCATGCTGATGGCGGTGGGAATGAACAAGGCAAGGGTTTTTTTCATGATCTGCCTCGAATCGGTATTGATCACACTGACCGGTGCATCTGCCGGAATGGTGCTTTCGGTATTATCTATCCGGTATCTCTACTCGAACGGGCTGGACCTTTCGACTTTTAGCGAAGGACTCGCCGAATTTGGTTATGATGCGATTCTTTATCCCTCACTCGGTGCAGAATCCTTTTTAGGAATTACGCTGATGGTTGCTATCATCGCGATTTTAGCTTCGATTTATCCGGCGCTGAAAGCTATTCGCCTGGAACCGGCTGTGGCGGCCCGGGAGTGATGTTTTCTGACCTTTTTAAATTAATAATTTTTCTTTTCTCATGAATAAAATACTCATTCACCTGCTGGCATGGTTGCCGATGATCATACTTGCCATCTTTAATGCATTGATCCGGGAGTGGATATTTCTTGATCTGTTCACGGAAAAGCTTTCCTTCCAGCTTTCAACCATCACCCTGATACTGATATTTACTCTCTATACCTGGTTCATCTCAAGACGTTGGCCGCTGGAAAGCAAAAAACAGGCGATCATAGTTGGTTTGGCGTGGTGTGTTCTAACCATTATTTTTGAGACGGCACTTGGGTTTGCGGGGGGACAATCCACGGAAGAACTTTTGGCCGCTTATGATCTTGCCGGTGGAAATCTTTGGGCTTTGGTACCGGTGTCACTGGCTGTGTTGCCATGGGTGCTTTTCAAATTCAATAATAGNTGAGGTTCAAACCTGATCGAAAACCGTTACATCGCTCAATCTACATCCGATCACATGTCTCTCTACTCTTATCAAAGCTGATAAAGAACAGCTTACGGACAAAGGAATTGTACTTACAGTACAGCTTTATGAAAACAGGAGTGCACTGAAAGAGATCGGAATCGATAAGCGCAAGGCAAACCGGGTCATCAAAGAAGCTCGTGCAATCTGTAATTCCCACTCCAACAATTCATGAGAGTTTTTGCTAAAATCCAGGAGGAGGATGCTGAGAGGGCCAATAAAGATGGCTTCACAAAGCACAAACCGCATATTGGTAATATTTTCTCGCAGATTTACACTGAGTTTAGCGCAGATTCCCGCAGAATATCAGCGCCCNCCAACTGCGACAGTTGAGATATTTACTGTTAGTGCAGCGATTCCTTCAAAACCAATACTTTCTAATCTCAATAACGTTTTTTGGATATGAAGAAACATACGTTTAAATATAGATTAACCCGAGGGATGACTCCTCTGAAAAAATTAATTATCATTGCATCCTGAGAGTTTTGAAAATATGAAGCAATCCGGGAAAGAGTGCGTCCATGCATTCACTGGCTCCTTTTTTGCTGCCGGGCAAGGCAACCATCAGCACACCATTTCGGATGCCGGCAACCTGATCGGAGATCATCGCGTAGGGTGTTCGCACCAGGCCGTACTGATGCATAGCATGGCTGATTCCGGGGACTTCACGATCGGAGATCTCACGAATCACCTTCGGAACCACATCTTTGGAAGCTGGTCCCGTGGAGCCACATAAAAAAATCAGCTCCGCAGTTTTATTGTCAGTAAGGTTCAGCAAGTAGTTTTTTACGATTTCTTCCTCTTCATTAAGCTGTTGTTCGGTGACGATTTCCACCGATTCATTTTCAAGAAATTTTCGTATTACATTACTTGAACGATCAACACGATGCCCTTCTTTTTTAGCGGTATCGACGCTGACAAGAGCAGTGCGGATCGGCGGATCAAATGAATCCCGCATATCTGATTTTCCTCCGCGTTTTTCCAGTAATTTGATCTCACCCATGGTGATTTGGGCATCCATGGGTTTCAGCATGTCGTAGGCGTTCAGCATGGCGGCCATTACGGCGGTGACGGCCTCCATCTCCACACCGGTTTTCCAAACCGCTTCCACCTCTGCAATAAAGATGATGGCGTCATTTTGGATTTCGTAACTGATCTCGATCCAGTCAATCGGCATGGAGTGGCAAAAGACAATCCACTCCGAGGTTCGTTTACCTGCCTGAATCCCTGCACTTCGGGCTATTTCCAGCAGATCTCCTTTTGGAATCTCTCTGTTTTTTACTTTTGTGATCACATCCGGTGTGGAGGTGAGTTTTCCCGATGCTTTCGCATACCTGAGGGAATTTCGTTTATGTGAAATGTTGATCATTGAGTTGGTTCATGATAACTCAGCGGCTTTTGTACTCAACGGTTTCACCGCCAAGAACGAAAACATTCGCAGAGGATAGAATTGAAGTTTGAATGCACTCAAACTTTTATCATTTTTATGTTTAACGCAAATGAATTCTAATCAAAAAACAGAAAAATGAGTTCTGTCACAGAAACCAAAACCGAGCCACGGCTTATTACTTTGGAATTGAAATGGTTTAGCGTGCTGGCCGAACAACGGGGCACACGCAAGGAATCCTTTCAAATTGAACCGGGTGTTACGTGTTCTGAGCTGATCGATCGGCTGTCTGCTGACTTTTTGATGCTGAAGAAGTATCGTGATTACGTGCGCCTGGCCGTAAACCGGGAGTATGCGGACCCGGGACTGCAGCTGCAGGACGGAGACGAAGTGGCTTTTATCACACCGGTATCCGGAGGGTGAAGATGAAAAAACCGCTTGTTGACAAGTATGGTCGCGTGCACGACTACCTGAGAGTATCACTTATCGAAAAGTGCAATCTGCGTTGCCGATATTGTATGCCGGAAAATCCGGACTGGACCCCAAAAGAGGAACTTTGTACCACTCAGGAGCTTCTCCAGCTGATGGATCTGTTTATCAGTATGGGAGTGAGCAAGGTGCGGCTGACCGGTGGTGAGCCGCTGGTGCGAAAGGATTTTGATGTGATTCTCAAACATCTCGCCAAAAAAGAGGTGGAACTTTCGATGACTACAAACGGGCTTTTGATCGACCGCCATATTTCCCTTCTGAAAGATAACGGCCTCCGCAAAATCAATGTGAGCCTCGATACGCTGATCCCCGGGCGATTTGAAATGATTACCCGGCGCACGGGCTTCGAGACGGTGATGAGAAATATCCGGCATCTGGTGGATGAAGATTTTCGTGTAAAGGTCAATGTCGTGATTATGAGGGGCATGAATGACGATGAGCTGACGGATTTTATAGAGTGGACCCGGAACCTGCCCCTCACGGTCCGGTTTATCGAATTCATGCCTTTCGACGGGAACCGGTGGGATGATGAAAAGATGGTTTCACTGGCAGAGATGAAGGAACGGATTTCAGAACGGTTCGAAATAATGAAACTTGAAGATGGCCCCAACGATACTACCAAACATTACAGGGTACCGGGTTTTGTCGGAAAGTTTGGGATCATCAGTTCGATGACAGAACATTTTTGCGGCAGCTGCAACCGGATTCGCCTGCTGGCAAACGGCTCCATCAAAAACTGCCTGTTTTCCACTAATGAAACCGATCTGCTGACTCTGATTCGGAAAGGTGAGGATCCGGAACCGGTTATCCGCAGTGTGATTTGGGAAAAAAAACCTTCTCACGCAGGCCGGTTCAACATCGCAAAGCAGGAAAACCGGAGTATGGTTACAATTGGGGGATAACCCGCTGGATCAGGTGAAATGGCCCTTTGATGATATCTTAAAATAAAAAATCATGCATCAGATAAAAACCGACAATATTTGGGTTCAAATCGGAGGGGAGCTACCTGCACTGGAGGATGTGTCGCTTTTTGTCCGCCGGGACCACTGCGGTGCGGTGAATCTTTTTGAAGGAGTGACTCGGAATCATGACAGCGGCAAGCAGGTGACGATGCTTCTGTACGATAGTTATGATGAGATGGCACTGCAACAGTGCGAAAAGATTTTGGATGAGGCCATGCAAGAGTTTCCGGCAGGCGCGGCAGTAATTCTTCACAAAACAGGTAGAGTGCCCGTGGGAGAGGTGTCTATGATTGTAGCAGTGAGTACCCCGCATCGAAAAGAATCAACTGATGCGGTGCTTTCTATTATTGAAAAGATCAAAAAAGATGTGCCTATATGGAAAAAAGAGTTTTTCAGCGGAGAATCGGAAGCTGCAAAATGGAAAGGCAGTTGAAATACGAACAAGGTTGTAAAGGCCGGCAAATCAAATTTTCTATTCAGGTCTCATTAAAATTTCACATAAAACCGTTATCTTATCTTGGTTAAGGTTGTATAAAACTTTCCTGAAAATTTTAACAGATATGAATAACAAAACCTTTTATATCATTATCGCCGTTGTATTGGCAGCAAGTATTCTTTTCTGGGGTTTTATATTTCAGGATCGGCCTGTTTTTGAACCGGAAGTTTCTGAAGATGAAATCACCATCACTATGTATCACGGAGAAGGTTGCATGTGTTGTGTGCGCTGGGCAGAATACCTCGAAGAGAAAGGTTTTACCGTTGTAGATGAGCTGGTGGATGATCTGCACCAGGTAAAGCGTGAAAAAGGGATTCCGGGTCAGTTGAGTTCCTGTCATACTGCAATTGTGGATGGCTACGTCGTAGAGGGCCATGTTCCCGCAGAAGATATCCTTCGCCTGCTGTCTGAACGGCCTGAAGCAATCGGGATCTCCGTTCCGGGAATGCCGCCAAATGCTCCGGGGATGGATGCCCCAATTACAAGAGAATATCAGACCATTCTGTTTGATGGTGAAGGTAACATAAGTGTATTTGCAACTCATCAGTAAAAAGGGTTTCCATTATTTGCAATACAAAGCGGCTCTTTAATTGGCTGTAAATGAATGCAAAAATTGTGTAAAATGAAGAATAAAGATGCTGTAAAAAGAGAGAAATAAATCAGCTGAAACTTTCAATACCAATCAAACAGAACCTGCCATGATCTATACGTCAACTAATAAACTGGCTTCCGAACGGTATGAATTTTTGACATGGCGTGGGTTGAAAAGGTGGATTGGCCTTAGTGGATTAATGATACTTATAACAGCTATGCCTGCCCTGGGAACCGGAATGTTTCAACCTTTGCCGGATACAACACTGGCTGATACACTTACCATTCAGGAAAACGATACAACTGAATTCGCGGAATATCATGACTTGGCTGACTTTATTGACGGGGTTGTGGAAACGCAGCGGCGGGGAAAAAAACTCTCTGGTGTGACGGTTTCCGTTGTTCAGAACGACAGCCTCATTTTTGCCCGCGGTTATGGAATGGCAGATTTAGAACGGATGCGTCCGGTTCTCCCAGATACAACGCTTTTTAGGATCGGATCGGTTTCCAAAACCTATACTTGGACTGCCGTCATGATGCTGGCTGAAGAGGGTTTGCTAAACCTTGATACCGATGTGAATCAGTACCTGAATGATGTAGAAGTTGAAGAAGCCTTTGGTGAACCGGTAACCCTTCGCCACCTGATGTCGCACCGGGCAGGGTTTGAGGACAGTATGAGACTTTTTACTATAGCCGATGATGATCCGCGAACCCTGTCCGAACTATTGAGTGAACATCAGCCCAGGCGGGTTTATCCGCCCGGAGAACGTACTTCCTATTCTAACTGGGGTTCTGCACTGGCAGCCCAGATCGTTGAAGATGTGTCCGGTACTCCATATAAAACCTTTCTTCAGGAACGGATTCTTGATCCGCTGGAGCTAAATCGTACCATTCTCGATCTGCCGGGTGAGATGTCTTCGGAATTACGCGAAAACCTGGCTGGCGGATATAAAACGGAGCATGGGACATTAAACCACCAGAGCGCAATGCAAATTGGAGCCTACTGGCCTGCGGGCGGAATGTCGGCCACCGCTTCCGATATGGCACGCTGGATGAAGTTCCATCTGAATGGTGGTGAACTGGATGGAGTTCGGTTGCTTACCGAAGAAACGCACCAGGATATGTGGACCCGTGCCTACAACGATCGACCCCACGGTGCCGATATTGCCCACGGCTTTCAGGATATGCACTATCGCGGACTGAGGCTTCTGGGGCATGCCGGAGGGACAGCCGCTTTTTTAACCAATATGATTCTGGTGCCGGAACTGAATCTCGGCATATTCATTTCTCAGAACAGTGCTGAAGATTTTGTGCCAGCTATACAGTTTCCGGGTCAGGTGATCGATTATATCAGAGGTGAATCGTATCAGCCATTTTTACTTGAAGATTCCGAGACGGATGAGCTGGATGAACTGGCCGGAACCTACCTGAATAACCGGCGGGTGTTTTCCACTTTTTCAGCCGTATTAGGTCTCACTTCTGTTGCTACCCTAACTCCTGTTTCAAACCGGTCTTTGACATTGAGTGCTATGGGTGAAGAAACATATTTTGTGCAGGTACCCGATCAGCCTGATCTATTTGAAGATGCAGGAGGCCAGCGATTATCGGTGATCAGGAATGACAGGGACAGGGTGAAAGCTTTGGCCGACGGCATGGGTGTCCATACGTTTGAACGGGTTGGTTTCTTTAAAAACCCGAATACATTTTTCATCGTATTTGGACTTTCAGTACTGTTGTCGGTTACAACTCTTTTGGGCGGATGGAGGCGATTCGGCCGCGGAAATAATCCGGGTTTTTCTTCACGCATCGCCGGATTTATATCAATCCTGGCATCACTGTCGGTCTTCACTTTTGTAGCAGCCGTTGTTACTATGGTAACCTCTTTTGCCGGTTTTGACATTAGCCAAATGGCAGATAACTATCCGTCAACATCCATGCTTTTTACTCATTATGCGGGCTGGGTAACAGCGATCATGTCGCTGGTTATGCTGGTGGGCTTGTGGCCTGCCTGGACTGACTCCGGCTGGTCAATGGTGCGGCGACTGCACTTTACGACGTATGCACTGGTCCTGATCTTTTTCGCTGCACAGCTTTGGCAATGGCGGATTATCGGGGCAACTGTCATTTAATTTGAAAAGAAAAAAGCCCTGAAGTACATAAACAGCACTCAGGGCTTTTGAGCCTTTATTAATCTGGATTAGAATATCAATGAGCCTTCATCAGAAGATGGAACGTACGGCAATTCCGTGGAAATCACTCTCGCGTTCTTCCGGTGCAGCAGGCTGAATCAGTGCGATTTTTTGGCGATTGGCCGTTTTGATTACTGAAAACCCGGGGGTTTCACCTGTTGCAACATGTGCGGCACCGCTGCGCGGGTTGGGCCCTCGAAGAGATACAAACGCATATTTTCCGTCAGGTGAAAAATCCAGTATGTCGGGACTGCTTCCAACAAAATCCAGATCGTGTACGATATTATCTGTCCTGGTATTGATCACAATTCCATTGTCGGTGCCGCGGTTCACCTGCCATAACCAGGGACCACGTGGAGCGGGTCGGGTACCATGCGCATCAATTCCGCGGGTTTCACTGCTCGATTTCAGGAGAGAGTGAGTGGATGTGTCAAATACATACCATTCTCCGCTCTGATCTGGAGGATTGAATTCATCACCCGGATCACCCCAGTTTGCATACATTTTTCTTCCGTCCTGGCTGAGTGCAACACCACAATTTGCTTTTACTTCTTCTCTTGGAAACGCCTTTGCAATGGAGGGTTCATTCGAAACAATATCTACAACTACCAGGCCGCCTGCTCCGGGGCCGAGTGTAAGATATGCAAACTTTCCATCAGCGGTAAATAGGTGGCAAACGGGTGCTGGTACGTTCATGTCCCGAGCTGCACCGCCGCCGCCCTGAACATTTATAAATTCATCAATCCAGGCCTGATTTTCTGAAAGATTGCTCCCAGATCGATCATTATTGATCACAGAATCACACCCCTGAAATACCAACAGAATTCCGAGCAGCAGAAGTGCGAACCCACTTTGATAGATTAATTTATTCATAGTTTTAATAATTTGTGGTTATGGTAATAATTGAAATTTTATTTAAAACAATATTTTTATAGAAGTCAAGTTCATTGAAGGCTTTACATTACTTTGTAACAAAAACATTTCGACTTCACTTCGCTCTACTTTCTGGCGCTAAAAATGACTTGAGGTATCATTCTGAGCATGATGACTAAATCAGGTTTAGCGATGAATGAAGTCGAAGAAACGAAATCGAGAACGGATTTTTGGAATAACATCTCGACTTCATTCGTCCCTATCGTTCCTCATTGCGCACGATGTGACGTAAGAAGCCGATTCAGCCCGCTAAACAAATACCAGACAAATTCGGAAAGATATGATCGTATAGGTAATTAAACTTTGAGTTGTTTTATCCTGTCTGAGTCACAAATCGTTCACGCATCTGAAGCCATACCTGCTCCTGCCAGGTTTTAAGTTTGAGTACACTACGGGTGGCACCAAGGTAAACAATAGGAATCAGAAAAAGAGTGATTAGTGTTGAGGCAAGAAGTCCGCCAATAACCACCCGGGCAAGAGCTGCCTGTATTTCGGCCCCCACGCCGATTCCGAGCGCAAGAGGAATCATTGCGAGAATAGTGGTGCAAGTGGTCATTAGAATAGGGCGAAGGCGCAATTTTGATCCGCCAATCACTGCTTCAAGAAGGTTCATGTCCACATTTTCCCTTCGTTTAAGGTTGATGTAATCAATCAGGACAATCGCATTATTCACCACAATTCCGAGGAGCATCAGCACCCCCATCAGGCTCTGCATGTTAATACTGGTTCCGGTCAGAATCAGTGTGGGCACAATGCCGATCAAAGCAACCGGCACTGAAAACATCACAATAAGCGGATCAAGGAAGCGCTCAAACTGGGCAGCCATCACCATGTAGACCAAAATCAGAGACAAGATAATCGCCATCATAAAATCTGCCTGGGCACGCTGCTGCTCTTCATATTCACCGCCAAAATAGACCGAGTATCCTTCCGGGAAGTTTAATTCAGCAAGGGATGCCTCCATTCTTGGTACCGCATCACCCAATGTTGCATCTTCTTCAAGTTCGGCGGTGATGTACATCACCCGCTGGCCATCTACCCGGCTGATAGAAGAAGGAGCCCTCGACCGTTCCTGATCAATTACCGAAGAGACTGGCACAATATCTCCGCTGGCTGCCCGGATGCTGATGTTTCCGATGTCGTCAATATCCACCCGGTCCTCGGGCCGGAGGCGAACCATAATCGGTCGCTCTTCACCATCAATTCTGAATACACCAGCCTGACTGCCGGCCACATTGGTTTGAATGGCACTGGCAATTTCATTTACTCCCAGGCCGAGTTCTGCAATTTTTTCCCGGTCAATGCGGATATCCTGCTGTGGCCGTCCTTCGGATTCTTCAATTTCCACATCAGTAACACCATCCACCTGCTGCAGGCGGTTGCGCACTGACCTGGCAAGCTGCTGTGAAGTTTCAATATCGTGACCTCTTAGCTGAATATTTACCGAGGCGTCTTCATCCCCTCCGCCTGTTCGAAACACTCTTCGCATTATCCAGAGCCCGCCCCGGGTATTCACACGGATATCAGCGCCGGGAATGGCATATTGAATCCGGCTTCGGAGATTGCTCGCAATTTCTTCAGCCGAGACATCGCGCTCATCAGCGCTTACCAAGTTGATGTCAATCCTGCCATCGCCTCCCCATCCGCCTAAGTCGCGTGTGTAATAGGTCATCACTTCGGGATCGATCAGCTGCTGAACAATCTCATCCAATGTATCAAAATAGTGGTTTATTACTGAAATATTGGTGCCATCTTCCATACTCATACTGATGCGGATCTCATCCGGTTCTGTTTCGGGAGCCAGTTCAAACGGGATACCCGGAACCAGTGCAATGGAACCGGCAACAAGTATGGCTGTAACGCCTACCACACTCCATCGCCACTGGATAGCATTTCTGAGCCATACGGTGTACCTGGAATCGAGCCTATTGAAAAAACGCTCGGTTCCCGACTGTTTTTCCGGGTCCGGATCAATGGGTTTGATCGTCATAAACCGGCTTGCCAGCATCGGAACCAGTGTTAAAGCCACGAGAAGCGAGCAGGCAATGGCAAAGACAACGACAAGGCCCAGTTCCTGGAACATGCTTCCGGTAGTAGTTTGCATAAACACCAAAGGAAGGAATATCACGGAAGTGGTCAGAGTTGCGGCGATAATGGCTCCGGCCACTTCTTTGGTTCCGATTTCCGAGCTGGTCATCCGGTCGGTACCGCTTTCGCGTTTACGAACTATGTTTTCGAGCACAACAATGGCGTTATCCACAATCAGGCCGATGCCCAGTGCGAGACCTCCGAAACTCATTTGGTTCAGGGTGAGTCCGCCGAAATAGAGCAGGCCGAAGGTGGCAATCAGGGAAATCGGAATAGCTGTAGCTATGATAAAGGTGGTGGATACATTCCGAAGGAACATAAACAGAATAATCACAGCAAGAATACCACCCCATACAGCAGAGTTGCGGACCGTATCAATGGAATCCTGGATGAATTCACTCTGATCGGTGATCGCCATCAGCTCCATATCGCTGCGGATGCCGTTGATCCGATCAATTTCTCGATGAATCTGCTCGGCTACTGCGACGGTGTTGGCACCCGATTGTTTTTGAATGGCCAGGCGGAGAGTGGGAACCCCATCAATTTCGACATAGCGGCTGATATCTTCATAACCATGTCTTACTTCTGCAATATCACCCAGGCGCAGGGGACGCCCGTCCACATAGCTGATGACGATATTTTGGATATCTTCAATTTCTTCAAACTCACCCTGTGTCCGGATATAAAAATCACTGAAACCATCTTTGATGTCTCCGCCCGGAAGTGTGATATTTTCCCGGTTTAGCACCTCAATCACATCACTGGCGGTTACCTGAGAGGAAAGCATCCGTTCACGATGCAGATCTATCTGAACTTCACGTTCGATTCCGCCCCATACATCGATGGTGCCGACGCCCGGAATCTGCTCAAAAAACATCGAAATCTCCTGGTCCAGGATACGAGTCAGTTCCGCCAGATTGCGGTCGGACTGCACACCGATAATCACAATTGGAAAATCATCGGGATTGAATTGCCGGATTCTTGGTTGATCTGCTTCAGGCGGAAGATTGTCACGAATGCGGTCAAGGGCATCTCTCACATTGTTGGCCGCAGCATCAAGATTTGTGCCACGGGAAAATTCAAGCCGGACTCTGCTGCTGCCTTCACTGGAGGTCGAGTTCATTTGTTCTACATCCGGAATTCCGGAGAGGGCATTTTCGAGCATATCGGTTACGATCAGTTCCATCTCTTCCGGCCCCACATTGTCGTAACTGACACTAACGGTTAGCTGGGGTGATTCGATTTCCGGCAGAAGGTCAACCGGCAGAAACCGGAATCCCACAAAACCGATGATAATGATGATTAAAAAGGCCATTGTAGTTGCCACCGGCCTTCTGATGGATGTAGATGTTATAGTCATATCGGACTGTTCTTCAGTTCAGCTTTGGGCTTCAGTTATTATTTCCAAAAATGATGCTTTCCATGTCGCGGGTTTGCAGATTCTGGAGTTCGAGTACATATTCCAGATCAACGGTTCGAATGTGAGCCTGCTCGCTTTCCCATTCAGCAATTTGATTTTGACCTACTGTAACCACCCACCCGTTTTCAATGTTGAGGCCCTGTACACCGGCCATGCCACCGCTTTCGGCGATTATCTGAACCGGCACGAATGTTATATCTACAGGATCGGCTGTAGCGGTCAGTTCACCCTCTTCTTCAATCTGCTCCTCGGGTACCTGAACATCATCAAATTCAAGCTGGCTGGTTTCCATGTCCGCCAGGTAAATTCCGGTTTCTCCTTCAATCGGGTGATCATAGAGCGCTGTTTTTGGGACAAGTACCGATTGTTCGCTCTCACCGTAAACAATATCCAGACTAACGAACATCCCGGGCCTGAGTACTCTTTCGTTTTCCAGTACTTCAAGCTCGGCAATAGCGGAGTGTGTGATCGGGTCCAGAAACGGAGAAATGCGAACCACAACGGCTTCCACTCCCGGGTTTCCGATATCTTCCGGTGATGTGACCAGCATTGCCTGGCTGCCCGGCTGAATGGCACTGCTCATTCTTTCTGTAAGGGGAACAAAAATTCGCATGTTGTCGATATCACCGATTTGGAACAGGCGTGTGGAGTTGTCAACGTGCTGTCCCACTTCGGCGTTGCGACTACCCACCACGCCATCGATTGGTGCACGTACCACAGTATTTTCGAGATTCGTTCGCTGTTCCTCTACCTGAGAAGCTGCCCGCTCCATCTGGGATCGTGCAAGATCCACACTGGCCTGTGCCTCGTCGATATCAGCCTGTATGGTTTCAAGTTCAAGCTCAGATTCAAGATCTTGCTCCGCAAGTTGCTGTGTACGCACAAACTGTGCTTGCAAGCGTCTAAGCGCCGCTTCGGCCTGACGGACTTGTGCATCCGCAATCTGGTAATCAAATTCAGCCTGGTTAAGTTGTTCCCGGATGTCGTCATCACGCAATTGCACCAAGGGCTCGCCCTCTTCTACTCTTTCTCCATCATTTACCAAAACTTCTGTTATTCGTGCATTAATTTCCGGGAAGATATCCACCTGATTTCTTGCACGCATTTCTCCGGTTGTTCGATGAACAAGCGGAAGAGTTCCTTCCTGTACCTGGATCGCTTCTACTACAGGAACGGGGGTGCCAAAATCTCCGTTGCCAAACTCATCGTCTCCGCCGCATCCAATCAGTGTCAAGGCCAGAGCAGCTACGAATAGTGACGAGAAACCGATCGCAGTAAAATTGCTGATATTCATTATTGGTTTAAATAAAATTGATTTGCGGATATATAATTAGTTCGCATGTTTAGATATTTTGACGGGAAACCTATATACTCGTTTGAAATAAAGATTTAAAAAATTATAAATTTCAAGTAAAATAAATCCGTTGAAAGTGTGGAGTTGATTCCAAAACCATCAAATATCCGATAATTTTCAGGTGATCAGAAACATCTTATTTACATTCTTATAAATAACAATATCAAAATCTTCAGCGTTTAGAGGATTATTTAGTTTGAATTTATTTTACATGATTTTAAACAGGAAAGAATTCTTTGTTGTACCTATGGGAAGGATATTTATCATGAAAGCTCTGCTAATGGTGATTGGGAGGTTTTGGTTATGATGTGTCACCCGGAACATGCGGAGCTGATCAAAAATGAAGAGAGTGCAGTTGTAGCTTTTTAATTTGAAATATCTGCTTGATCCTGCAATTATGTGAGAAATATATATACATTCATGGTAAAACAGGCCGGATATTCAAATATTTATAAAGCAACACCATGCCAAAAACCATTAAAACTGCCACCCTTATCGGCGCCACCGGACTGATCGGCAGCCGGTTGCTGCTAATGCTTCAGGAGGATGATTGCATTGGCAGTATCCGCATTCTTTCCCGCCGGACAGTGGAATTTACCAAGCCGAAAACGAAGGTTCAGGTGATCGATTTTTCTGAACTGAAACAGTTTCGCAGTGCCATTAATGGGAGTGATGCAGTGTTCTGCACTGTTGGAACAACCCAGAAAAAAGTAGATGGTGATGAAGAGGCTTACCGCAAGGTGGATTACGACATTCCCGTTAATGCGGCAAAGTTGTGTGCGGAGACAGCTTGTCCTCGCTTTCTACTGGTTTCCTCGGTGGGGGCTGACAGCAGCTCAGGCAGTTTCTACCTGAAACTGAAAGGGGAGGTGGAGGATGAGGTAAAAGAATCAGGAGTGCCGTCGGTTTCCATCTTTCGTCCATCTATTTTGCTGGGAGAGCGGAATGAGTCGCGCCCCGGAGAAACGATTGGTAAAGTGGTGATGAAGGTTTTCTCATTTATGCTGCCTTCACGGATGAAACCTATCGATGCTGATGATGTAGCTATGGCTATGCTGTGGGCTGCCAAACAGGGGCGGGAAGGATTTCATATCTATCAGTATCGGGAAATGATCAAAGCATCAAAAAAATGAACCATTATTCAGGCAGGCCGTTTTCTGTATTTGCAGCCGATATAATACAATGTGATGTTGAGATAAATGCAGAATCTCAGTTCAGCCACCAAATTGCACCGTTTAGCACCGTGGCAAAACTTACCCAAAGGATGTAGGGAATCATTAGCCAACCTGCCACGCGGTTTTTTTCAAAGAACAAGATTGTGGTTATGATGATTGCAGTCAGGAGCAGGATAATTTCAAGAAATGCCCATCCCGGCTCTTGCAAGCCAAAGAATATGTGAGACCAAAGACCATTCAGAAATAGCTGAATTAAAAATGCAGTCAATGCAGCTTTGGCTTTTGTAAATCCATAATTTTTCCAGACAAGCCATACAGCCACACCCATCATGGTGTAAAGTATGGTCCAAACCGGCCCGAATACCCAGGCAGGGGGATTCCAGTCAGGCTTTTGAATGGAGTCGTACCAAATTGAAGAAGCGATACCGGGAGAAACCTGTGCGCCGATCCAGGCTGTGAAGTAACAGATGCCAAGCCAGAAAATGAATCCGGCGACAGATTTGAATGTATTTTTGTGATTTCCTGTTTTCATGAAATAACTTTATAATCTTAAACTTTTTGTACGTTAGACTGAAAAATTTTTTTTGTTCAATGATCACAGATGAACAAACTCCGGTTTATCTGATTTCGTTTGATTACAATTGTTGTTCATACAGCTGCTTTCTCACCAGTTATGTTTTGCATGGCCCGGTATAGAGGATGTATTCACAACATGCCCCTAAATTAAATTTACTAATCAATCCCGGACCTGCTTCTGCATGACTAAAAAACTATCATTCCTGTTTTTATCCTTCTTTTGTGTATTCGGCTGGAATTCAATTTCAGCACAGCAGATTGAAGTTGATGATTTGCAGGTTAAAACTATTCCAAATGCTGAACATGTTTGTGTGCTTGACCCCACCGATGTAAATGCCCATTTGCATATTCGTCCGAGCAGAGAAATGCAGCAAAAAATCCAGGCCGGAGCTACTACAGCATCATTTGAGGTAGATTTTGGTATATCGACAGGGAATTCCTGCGGGGATACGGCCTGGCCAGCCGATGCCATAAATGCCTTTGAATACGCACTCGATATCTGGGGGCTTCATTTGCAGTCAGATGTTTCTTTGAAAGTGCAGGCAGTATGGAGGGAATTTGACACAGGCCCTGAGGGTGGTGTAACTCTTGGGAGTGCAGGTCCATACCAGGGGGTCGTGGTGCAATCATCTGCCGTTGGCGAGCCAAATACATATTATTCACTGGCACAAATTACAGCAATGACGGGAGTTGCGATTCGGGAACAGTTGCAAAATCCAGTTGATTATGATATTTCCGTTAATATCAATTGCGATTTCAGGAACTGGTATTTCGGTACGGATGCAAACACACCCGCAAACCTGATCGATTTTGTTACAGTGGTAATTCATGAAGTCGGCCATGGCATTGGGTATTTTGGAACAATGGTTGCACCCGAAGATGAAGAAAATGAATCTGAATTTTTGGGTACAGCAGAATGGGGGCTGGGTAACCCGCCGGCCCCGGTTATTCTCGACAGGTTTGCAGTTGACGGCAGCTCTGTTCCATTATTGAATGAAAACGTTTATCCAAACCCTTCAGAAGATTTGTATCAGGCATTGACCGGCCAGAGAGCCGGAGTCTTTTTTGATGGAAACGAGACTCGTGGAACGCTTGATGGTGAACTTGCAAAACTCTATTCACCTTCAGAATGGAGCCCCGGATCCAGTTTCTCCCATGTGGACCAACAGACGTTTTCTGGCACTGTAAATGCACTGATGCGGCCTCAGATGGACCGGGCACAGGCCATTCATTCACCCGGACCACTTTTTTGCGGCATGCTCGCAGATATGGGCTGGCCGTTAGGTATAGGATGTCTTAGCTTTCTTGCAGCAGATGCTGTTATCGCATTGGACCGGAGAGTGGTCGATTACGGGGTGACAAATGCAGGAGAAGTCCTTGAAGAAAAACTAATCATAAGCAGTGATACCTCATCGGTTGAAACGATGTCTGGCGCAGTCGAAATTGATGATGACAATTTTACGATTGTCGGGAATAATAATTTCAGCCTTGAGCCGGGAGAATCCACAGAAATAACCATTCTCTACAGGCCAAGAGTTGANCGCAGGCATTCAACCACAATGTCGGTATTTCACAACGCTAAAAACGAACAGTCGCCCATCTCTGTACCGCTGCGGGGGGAAGCCCTCGAGGTAGAAAAAATTGTAAAGCTGGATCAAAGTTATCCAAACCCAGTGGTTCCGGAAAATCCTGCACCAAAAATACCTTTTGCACTGTCTGAGGATGCTCATGTATTACTTGATTTGTACACCGTACATGGCCAGCGGGTTCAAACTCTGGTTAATTCCATGCAGCAATCAGGCCGTTATGAAGTGGAAGTTGATATGAACGGTTTATCAAGCGGAGTTTATATCTACCGGATAGTGGTGGGAGATCAGGTCAGGAGCCGAAAGCTGTTGTTTTTTAACTGAAAACGGTTACTTTCTTTCACTCTCCTGCCAGTTTCCGGATAAATTGTTCAAATTCATCAGTGTCGTATTTGGCCAGTCCGCGCTTTTCGAGGGCAAGCCTTCCATCGGCCGAAATCACATAGGTAGTGGGGATCACTGTACTTTCATACACACCCGGTGCCCTCGACCGGAAGTGATATACGGGCATATCAAAATTGCGACGTGCCATAAACTCGATGGCACGATCGAACTCCTCATCCAGCGAAACAAGCAGAAAGGAGACATTTTCCAAAGATCCAACCCGGTTGTATAAATTTTGAATGGAGGGCATTTCTGCAATACACGGTGGACACCAGGTGGCCCACACATTCATAAAGACCACATTGCCTTCAAACTCAGCCAGGGAAATCACGCGACCGTCATCTCGGGCGAAATAAAATTCTGTGCTTGCTACCGGGAAATCCTCACTCAGGGTCGGAATGTCGGGCTTGATGAGGCCTGTAGCCAGCAAGCCGCGCTGCATTGTGCCCATGACCTCGGTGTGCCACCCTGTTACATAGAGCAGTAAAATAACCCCGATAATAGCTCCCCATTCGATGAAACTGCGAGTAAGGTTTTTGGTTTTTTTCTCATTCATATTGAGTGACAAGAACGGGGACTCTGTAGGGAGCCGCAGTTCTTATATTGTCAGGGCCGAATTTTAATCTCTACTTTTTCGGTTTGATCCAGTTCGCGGTTACGGATGGCCAATGATTGCTGTATTCGATTGGCGATTTCCTTCAGTCCGATTGATGAAGGGGAAGCTGGGTCAGCCGCCACGATGGGGGTTCCCGAATCACTGGTTTTACGTACTATTTCCCGGAGTGGTATCTCTCCAAGGAAAGGAACTTCCAGTTTCTGAGCCAGTTTCCGTGCACCGTGTTTCCCGAAGATATAGTACTTTTTTTCAGGCGTGTCATCAGGTACGAAATAGGCCATATTTTCTATGATGCCCAGTACCGGAACATTTACTTTATTGAACATGGCCACACCTTTTCTGGCGTCATCAAGTGCTACGGTTTGCGGGGTGGAAACGATCACGGCGCCGGTAAGAGGAACGGTTTGTACGATCGTGAGCTGAATATCTCCGGTTCCGGGTGGCAGATCAAGGATCATATAATCCAGTTCACCCCACTCAACTTCCTGCATAAATTGTTTTACAGCACTGGTAACCATTGGTCCGCGCCAGATCATGGCCTGGTCGGTATCCACCAGGAAACCCATTGATACGAGATGAACTCCGTGTTTCTCGATTGGCACGAGTTTTTTTTGAGTGGTGATATTGGGCCGTTCTGTTACACCGAACATGGTAGGTACGCTGGGTCCGTAGATGTCTGTGTCCAAAAGGCCAACTTTTGCCCCGGTCTGGGCGAGTGCAACGGCGAGATTTGCGGCTACGGTTGATTTCCCAACCCCGCCTTTACCGGATGCTACGGCAATCACATTTTTAACACCTGCAAGCACAGGTTCTTGCCGGGGTTGCTGTTGAGACTCCTGCTGGCCGCTGCTTCCCAGTTCCCGCTGTTTGGAAATATTTATTCCTATTGTAACATCCAGCACGGCTTCTGCATCTACATACTTACGAATGGCTTCGGCACACTCTTTTTTGAGCTGTTCTGCGAGCTGATCGTTTTTTTCGGGAAGCTCAAGGGTAAAAGAAACAAATTTGTCTTGTGTGATTAGGTCCTGGATCAGGCCGAGGGTAATCAGGTCTTTATTAAACTCCGGATGAATTACATGAGCCAGTGCACTCTTTACCTGTTCTTTGTGTATAGACATAAAAGATGGATGTCCTGATTTATTTTACAGTAATTAAATTGTTTCCCTGGTTCAGTATCATTTTGAAGATCTGAAGCAGTTCGATATGAACTCTCAAAGATACTGAGAATTCAAAGCAATCTAAACGCCGGTATAAAATCAAATCATTCCCGATATTGTTTTAAATTGGGAATATTGATTAACTTTTAGGAATTAAAAAAAATTTGAAACACGAGACGCTTGCGATCATCATATTTGAGTAGTAATTAGATATCCCGACCCAAGTAGTAATATCAATTCAATTTGAATCCTGTGATTTTTATTCGTTCACTGGCTTGCATTATTCACCAAGAAATTTGTTTAAAACAAATGGCCGGTGAAATGTTGATTTATAAATCAGGTCTTCAAACCGAAAATCGAATACAAACCAGATTTTCATAAAGCCAACTTTTTTGTTGAGAATAGTTTATGTTTACGTGACTATTCAGCCGATTGATTTTATCTTTCTTGAGGCACTCAAAAGAAAATATAGGTGTAATAATTTGAAATGGTAAAACGCACACCCCTCTACTCTGAACATATAAAGCTTAATGCAAAACTGATCGATTTTGGTGGGTTTGAGATGCCGGTTCAGTATAGTGGTATCAAGCAGGAACATCTGGCGGTGAGGGAACATGCAGGCTTATTCGATGTATCTCATATGGGCGAATTTTTTATTTCCGGACCGAATGCCCTGGGTTTGATTCAAAAAGTCACAATTAACGATGCTTCATCACTTGTTCCGGGCAAAGCCCAGTACACGGCAATGTGTTACGAAGATGGCGGAATTGTGGACGATTTGCTGGTTTACATGCTTGGTGATGATAGCTATATGCTGGTAGTAAACGCATCAAACATCGATAAAGACCTGGAATGGATAAAAAAACAAAACAGTATGAATGCGGTCATAGAAAACCGGTCTGAACAGATCGCGCTGATTGCACTGCAAGGGCCGGAATCTGTGAAAATTCTCGAGAACGTTACAGATGTGAATCCTGAAGGAATTAGATTTTATACATTTGAAACCGGCACCGTAGCAGGTGAAAAGGATGTGATCATATCAGCAACCGGATATACCGGCGAAAAAGGATTTGAACTTTATATCAATACAAAAAAAGCAGATCCGGTAAAAATATGGAGTGAATTGATGAGTGCCGGAAAAGATCATAAACTTGAACCGGCAGGGCTTGGATCACGTGATACGCTGCGACTTGAGATGGGTTACGCTCTCTACGGTAATGATATTTCAAAAGATACCACACCGCTCGAAGCGAGAATGGGGTGGCTTACCAAATTTGAGAAAGGAAGTTTTATCGGAAAAGAGGTACTTTTAAAGCAAAAAAGGGAAGGAACAAGTCGAAAACTTATGGGTTTTGAAGTATTGGAACCCAGAAATGTACCCAGAGCCGGTTATGAAATCAGTAATGAGAAAGAAAAAAAGATCGGTTTTGTAACAAGCGGAAATCAATCTATATCTTTAAATAAAGGAATAGGTATGGGTTATATAGAAACTGAAAAAGCCGTTGAAGGCGAAAAAATTTATATACATATCAGGAAAAGGCGGGCAGAAGCAATTGTGGCCAAGCCCCCGTTTTTAAAAAAATAACTAAATCTTTAGATGGTAAATTTACAAACATTAGACGTATTCAATTCCATTCACTCATTCCAGGAAGATGAGCTCAGGAACAAAACAGTGGTTGTTATTGATGTGCTGCGGGCATCTTCAACCATTATAACTGCACTGATGAACGGTGCAAAAGCAATTATTCCTGTCGCAGACATGGGAGAGGCGAGTAAAATTGCCCAGAATGTTGACTCGGAGAATTATTTACTTTGTGGTGAAAAAGACGGTATTAAAATAGATGGTTACGATCTTGGCAACTCTCCGTTTGAATATTCCAATGAACTCGTAGGTGGAAAAACTTTGATATTTAATACTACCAATGGTACCAAGGCGATAAAAAAATCAATTGGTTCTGCAAATATTTATATTGCAGCTTTCCTGAATGTATCTGCTATTATAGATGAGCTTAAAAACCAAAGTCAGGATATTGTTTTGGTTTGTGCAGGCTGGAAGGGGCGACTTGCTTTTGAAGATTTGCTATTGGCCGGAAATATTACTCACGTTCTCAGCGATGGTAAACTGCCAGATGATGCGCGTGATGGCACGAAAGTGGCATTTGGCCTTTATGATAAATATGGTGAAGATATATTGGCTTCAATACATCAGTCGAACCATGCTTCAAGGCTAAAAAAACTGATTGGTGATGATGATATAAATTATTGCTGCCAGGTAGATACCACAGAAATATTACCCCGTTTAAAAGAAGGGATGATTACCCTTACGAATGGCTAAAAAAAAACGTTCAAACCGGTTTTTCGGTAGTTTCGATTATACCCGTAAATTGGAAATTACCGGAATCCTTATAATGGCAATTTCAATATTGCTGTTACTGAGCATCGCTTCGTACCATCCGGATGACTATGCACTTGTAAAATCACTTTCCTACGATTCAATTTTGACGATTGATCAGGGGCCTGCAATGCGGGTGCATAATTGGCTTGGTGTATCTGGTGCCTACCTGTCATTTCTATTTGTTTACACGCTATTCGGATATATCAGCCTGTTCATTCCGATCATTATTTTTGCGCTGGGGTGGTTTGTTTTCCGGCTTCACGATCTTGGTGAGCTTATATGGCCTGTCGCCTATGGGTTTTGGATGCTGGTGCTCCTCTCAACGATTCTCGGCTGGTTCTATATAGAATTTGAAGCCTACTCGGTGGCATGGAGTGGGAATTCCGGGATTTTTATGGCACAAATTCTTCAGAATATTACAGGCATCGGCTCTGTTTTTATTCTGTTTGTTTTGCTGCTCGTTTCTCTGATTGTTTTGATAGACCGCGACATTCAGATCACAATCGACAGGACGAGAAGCTGGTTGGANGGATTCAGCGAAATGCGGGAACAGAAAAAACAGCAGAAGAAAAAAATGCAGGCCATCAAGCANAGGCAGGAGGCTGATGCAGCTCAGAAAAACAGTTTTTCCGATAAAACAGAAGAAACACGACCTGCATCTTCAATTGATGATATTTTAGAACGATCGCAGGAGGCAGACCGCCAGCGTGAACTGGAACGAAAAAAAGAGAGTGCCGGACTGGAAAACAAACCATCACGTGCGGTACTCGAAAAAGAAAGAACCAAAAATCTTGATGAGGAAACCGAAAATGATGTAAAAATTTCGGTGTATGTGGGTAAAGGAGATGAAGAGGCAGACGCACGCGAACTGGATCGCCAAAACAAGGTAAAAGCGCGTGAAGTGCCGGTTATCAAGTACAAGTTTCCGGGAATCGATCTGCTGGATTCCCCGCCGAATGAAGGGAATGAGGTTGATCTTGAAGAGATCAAGCTCAACAAAAAGATTATTCTGGAAAAGCTTAAGCGCCACAAAATTGAGATTCTAAGTATCAACGCTATTGTAGGGCCTACCGTAACGCTGTACGAAATTGAGCCTGCCCCGGATGTAAAAATCAGCAAGATCGAAAGCTATGCCAACGACTTGAAAATGGCGACAGCAGCTCACGGACTTCGGATCATAGCACCTATACCGGGTCGTTCTGCAGTGGGTATTGAAGTGCCTAACAAGACACGTGAAACCGTCTACATCAAATCTGTTATCAATACCAAAAAGTTTGTGGAGACCGATTATGAACTTCCTGTGGCAATGGGCAAAACCATCGAAAACGAAGTATTTATGATCGATTTAACCCGGATGCCTCATCTGCTTATAGCCGGTGCAACCGGGTCGGGTAAATCGGTGGGAATCAATACGGTGATCACATGCCTGCTCTATAAATGCCACCCGGATAACCTGAAATTTGTTTTGGTTGATCCCAAAAAAATTGAACTTTCACTTTATCGAAATATCCAGAACCATTTTCTTGCCGTTCTGCCGGGCTCAGAAGAACCGATTGTTACCGACACCACTGCAGCTCTTGAAACTCTGCAGAGCGTAACCAAAGAGATGGATGAGCGCTACGAACTGCTGAAAATGGCCATGGTGCGTGATCTGAAATCGTACAACGATAAATTTGATGACGGAGAGCTGGATGAAGAGCTTGGCCACCGTCACCTTCCCTACATCGTTGTGGTTATTGATGAGCTTGCAGACCTGATGATGACGGCCGGAAAGCAGATTGAAGAACCTATCGCACGTCTTGCCCAGCTTGCACGGGCCATTGGTATTCATCTGGTTGTGGCCACTCAGCGCCCCTCTGTGAATGTGATTACCGGAACGATTAAAGCTAACTTTCCGGCACGAATGGCCTATCAGGTAGCATCTAAAGTAGATTCACGAACCATCCTGGATACGGGCGGAGCCGACCAGCTTGTTGGGCAGGGAGACATGTTGTTTTCGAACGGGGCTGGAATGACACGCATCCAGAATGCCTATGTATCAACCAACGAAGTGGAAAGAATTACATCGTTTATCGGAAGTCAGCGAGGCTATAAGAAACCTTTTCCGCTTCCTGTAGTCGAAAAAGAAGATGCGGGTATTCCCGATCCGCTCGATGACATCGATGAACTTTTCAAAGAAGCAGCCAAAGTTGTGGTACTGCATCAGCAGGGTTCTGTTTCTTTACTTCAGCGAAAACTGAAAATCGGTTACAATCGGGCGGGAAGAATTATTGATCAGTTGTACAATGCCGATATTGTAGGGCCGTTTCAAGGAAGTACTGCCCGCGATGTAAAAATTACTGATGAAGAGGAACTGTATGAAATTTTTAAAGAACTTGGTGTCTGACTATGAAAATAATGATTCCGGCCATATTTTTGTTGATTCCCGCAATTGGATTAGCCCAGGAAACACCCGAATTTGATCGCCTGAAAAATGCATTTGAAAACCAGATGGTTTTTGAGGCAACTTTTGTGCATGAATACAACGATACTTTTACCGGGGAGCAGCAGGTAACGGAAGGTATTATCTGGGTGGGTAAAGACAGGTACAAAATACGCAGTGGCAACAACACCATGCTTGTGGACGGAGAGATTTCCAGGGTGTATGATGCAGCGAAAAATCGTGTAATTGTTAGTGATTATGTGGAGGAAGACGACGATTTTGCCCCCTCCCGTATGCTTCAGGGTGTGGACGATTCTTACGCTGTTGATGAATCTTCCGATAGTGCAGAAACACTCATACTGCTCACTTCCGACGATCCGTTTTCTATTTTTCTGCAGGTTCTTATTGTGCTCGATGAAGATGGTCTTCCGCTTAGAATCGAAGCGATTGATCAGGTGGAAAACGAACTTACAACATTTTTTCAGTCAGGCCGGTTTGCCGAGGAAACATCCGAAACATTTCGCTTTCAGCCCCCGGATGGTGCCGAGCAAATTGACCTCCGGCATGGTTCCTGATGAGAGTTAAAGCCGTTAACATTATCATATCGGTTTTGGTAGCGGGTTTATTTATGTGGCTCGCATTCCGGAATATCGACTTTTCGGAGCTTTGGACTCAGTTCGGTACGGTAACGTGGTATTGGCTTCCTTTTTTTATGCTTGCACTGATCGTGAGCCACTTTCTCCGTGCTGTACGCTGGCAGCTGCTCATGCCCGAAGAGTACGGTAAAATCAGCCGTAGCACACTATTTGCCGGGGTAATGCTGGGGTATGTGGTAAACAACCTTGTTCCGAGACTTGGAGAAATTTCCCGGCCGGTGTATGTGGCAAAAAAAGAGGGGGTAAGTTCCAGTAATCTTGTGGGCACGATCGTAGCCGAACGCCTTTTCGATTTCATTACTATGCTTTTTTTGGTTTTGCTCACCATTATCATTTTTTTTGGAGACCTGGGCAGATTTCAGCAGATTTTCGGTATTGAACAGTGGTATTGGTATCATTATTCTATTCCGCCGCTTGTTATAGTTCTTTTTTTTGTATGCATTTTTCTTTTTCGCAGAGTGGTAATAGCGATCGATCAAAAAGCCGATATTCAAAATCCGGTACTTGCCAAATTGATGAAATCAGCCAAATCATTTAGTGATGGAATGGTTTCACTAAATAAGGTGAAAAACTGGCCCGTTTTTTTGTTGCTTACAGCCGGCATCTGGACCGGCTATATCCTGATGACCTACCTGCCATTTTTTATGCTGGAACTTCAGCAGCAATACGGCCTAAATATCCTCAGCGGAATTGTACTTACAATGGTCTCAACCATTGGTGTAAGTATACCCACACCAGCAGCCATCGGTTCCTATCACCTTTTTATGCAGCAGGGAATGTGGCTTCTTTATGATATTCCACTCACAACGGCTCTCACTTATGCCACTGTTGTACATGCTTCAACCGTTTTGCTGGTGTTTTTAGTTGGACCTGTGGCACTTTGGTGGGATAAATACCATTCCTTAACCATCCGTTAAAGTGAATAATTTCATAGTACTTTATTACGTTAATCAAGTTTAAACCGGAAAATTCAGGAATTTTCGGTTTATACGGGATCGCTGTTAAATTTTCTGAAAAGTTATGGTATCTTTCATCTGATTGTTTTTGCATTCTGAGAAACAATTTTGAGGGATGATTGTTTATTTTTTAAGTGCTTATTACTCCTTATAACATATGATTCGACTATTTTTTCTTACTGTTTTTGTCGTTTTGACGGGAGCCGTTACTTTTGATGTTCACGCCCAACAGGATCAAACTGATCCTGAACAATCCCTGTTGCCGGAAATTGACCCTCAGGATATCGAAATCCGGAGCCAGTTTCAGGCACGGTTTCCCGGACTGAACCGGCAGCCTATTTTGGGCTTTAATCCACGCCCGCGCGTTTTTCAGACAGACCCCGATCGAATTCCGTTCATCGAGGATGAAGAGGCTATTCTTGCCAGTTTACCCATCGGTGAGCTTGACCGGCCCGAAGCCCCTGTTTACCAGCGGCTTGGTTATGCCGACCCCAGATATATTTTTTTCAGGGGAGGTATTGGCAGTGAAATTTCTCCGGAAGCTGATCTCTTCGCTATAGGCCGCATCAACAACAGAAACTGGATTTCAGCAAATGTAAATTTTACCTCAAGCGATGGTCATGCTGAAGCAGAAAATCTTGATACCTCCTACCGGTATTCAGAGGCTAATATCAATGCATACAGCAGGATTTCCGACCGGACCAATTTGCGCTTTACTGCAGGGGCCGTTTCCAATTTCAATCACATGTTGCAGCTTGGAACCGAATGGGAAGAATTTCTAAATACGAATACTCGAGTTTCGCTTACCGGCTTCCGCGGATCTGCAAAAGTCGATGTAGCCCAAACATCGCTTAGTGGAGTTGTTGTTGATGCAATGGGTTACATAAACGATTTCTCACACAATTCGGATCTTACATTTCTAAGCGGCTCTGCTTCGGAGTGGGGTTTAAATGCAGGAGGAGAATATACACGTCTTGGCAGGAATGTCGACGAATATCATCGAGTAAGCCTTCGGACAAAATCAGGAGGTATTGAGCCGCTTGAAGGGCAAATGCAATCATGGGGGGTATCAAACCTATCGGCTCATTATGAACGCCTCTTTAATTATCAGACCGATTTAAAAGTCAAGGCGGGCATCAGTGGTGTGACGGATGCCGAAGAAGATTTCAAACTTTACTTTACACCAACTGTTGAATTCAAGCACACATTTTTTACCGGATTTAATTTCAGGGCGAAAGCATCTGGATCAGCAAATCATTATTCGTTAGCGCAGGTTCAGCAGGTAAACCGGTTTTTCGATATGTCGTCTCCTATCCGGCATCAGTATGAAATGCTTGCCCTGGCCGAAATTCAGTTAGAACCTTTTTATGGCACCAAAATCATAGGTGGTGTTTCTTATCAGGATATAAACAATTACCTCTATTACGAAAGGAGGGAATCTCACGGGGGAATTTTAGAAATTAACCAAGGCTATTATTCAGCCAATTTCAGAGATGCAGATATTTTTAAAATCTACGGCGGTTTTACGCAGGATCTGAGGCCCGATATTATCTGGTTCACGGCTGATGGACACTGGCAAACACCCAATTTCTCTGATACAAATGAAAAGATTCCTTTTGTTGAAAACCTCTCACTGAAAGCAACACTGTCACTTCGTCCGGTAAGCCAGTTACTTATAGAGAGCTGGGGTGAATTTAACAGCGGAAGGGTGGATCATACAGGTGAAGACATGTCTTCGTTTATGGTAATGGGGGGCAAACTGGAAATGTCACTAACTGATCAATTCGGATTTTATGCAAAAATATTGAATTTTTTAAATGAAGATTATCAACTCTGGCAAGGTTACCGGGAACGCGGCTTGCAGGGATTTGTAGGTCTTACATACCTTTTTTGATGATATGGAAATCGAGTTTATAATTGCATTTAAAGAAGTTTTAAGAGAGCAGTTCGTAAATAAAAACAACGTAGAAATCGATGGGCTTGGGAAGTTTGAGGTTACGCATCTGGGCCAGCATCAAAAAAAATATGACAACGGTAAGGTGGTGATGATGCCCCCAGCTGATGTTTTGAAATTCAAATCTAACATTAGAATTTCAGATGAAAATAGACCGGGATAAACTTGTAGAACTGCTGGTTGAAAAAACCAGTATGGAAAGAAGTGATGTTGAGGTCCAGCTCGAGCAGCTCATCGAACGGATACTGGATGCTGCAAGACGTGGCAAGACTCTCGAAATCAAAGAATTTGGTAGTTTCTTTTTTGATGAAGATGGAGAACTGAAGTTTGATCCGTCCGATGAGCTTAGTACAGAAATCAGTTATAAATACGCTGGAATGAAACCGGTAGTTCTAAAAGGTGAACGCGACAGCACAATTTCACCAGTAAAGCAGAGTACCGAAGATATAGGTTCTGTTGGAATTGCTGGTGTGACCGGTGATGAAAATCTGAAGATCGATTCATCAGAAGGAATACCGGCTCAGGATACAGTGTCCGGGCAGCCATTGGAAAAAGAAACCAAACCTATTGCCGAGCAGAAACAAACCACAACTTCGGCTCCGAAAAAGAAATCTCAGCCGGTTCAGCGCAAAAGCAGTAACGCCGGGGTCTGGATAGTGGCAGCTTTAATTTTGATAGCACTGCTCGCTGGAGGATTGTTTTATTTTTACGATCCTGCACCGGGTATAGAAAATGAAACAGCAGAAGAAACCGAACTGGCCGGGCCTGCTCCTGATGAACTTCCCGTAATAACCGATGAACAGATTCCCGAAAATATCGAAATACCACCTGAATTTGGGGTGGAACAGGCACCAGACAATGCAGTAAATGAAGATGGATCGGCAGAAGGTACTGCGGCCGAAGACCAGGAAATTTTCGGATTAATGGGAACGGTTGTTGAAGACGCAAATAATGGATATTCTATAGTTTTACACTCTTTTAACGATGAAGAAAATGCCCGTGCGGCAGCAACAGACCTTAGTGAGCAGGGTTATCGTGCACTGGTTAACTCAAGGACGGTGGCGGGCAGCCCGATGTGGCGTGTCAGCGTAGGGCAGTTCGAAACCCTTGCTGATGCACAAAATGCTGCGAATGAACTTCCAACACCCCACAACACTCAAAACTTTATACAAAGAATACAAGATTAACAAAAAACCTACATGAAAATCATCTACTTACTCCTGATCCAGGCTGAAACAGCTGAGGAAGATACACTTCTCCAAATGTTGCAAGACGAGCCCTCCATGTCGTTCCTCGAAGTTCTTTCCCAGGGCGGCCTGCTTATGATACCACTTTTTGTTCTCTCTGTGCTTGCAATTTATGTAATTGCAGAGCGCTGGCGAACTTTTGAAAACTCTAAAATGGATATTACTCATACACTTAACAATATTGAAACCCTGCTTAAATCAGGCAGCCAGCAAAGGGCTATACAATACTGTGAAGAATTCAATAAACCGCTTGCACGTATTTTAAAGTCGGGAATACGCCGTCTTGGAAGGCCATTGCGCGATATTGAAGAGGCAATTAAAAATGCAGGTAAGAAAGAAATATTTCAGCTTGAAAAAAGAATGAACTGGCTGGCAACTATTGCCGGTGTGGCTCCGCTCATCGGCTTCACCGGAACGGTAACCGGTATGATTCGCGCTTTTATGGATATTCAGTCTCTGCAGGGCAATGTAAACCCAAGTGTACTTGCCGGTGGTATCTGGGAAGCGCTAATAACAACTGCCACCGGACTGATCGTGGGAATTATCGCATACGGTTTTTACAACTATCTGCAAGGTAAAATTAACCGCATGATTTTCGAACTCGAAAATGCTTCAGCCGATTTTATGGATCTTTTGCAGGCTCCATCACCTAAAAAACGACAACAACAGGAGGTCTGATCTATGGATTTCAGAGAAGGCAGCAGTATGAAAGAGCCGTTATACATGTTCTCACAATCGTCACTGACGGACATTATTTTGTTACTGTTGATATTTTTCCTGCTTACATCTTCGTTTGTTACCAACTTTGGTATACGGGTAAATGTGCCTCAGGCCGAATCGAGTGTAACCACTGAGGCTACACAGATATCGGTGGCGATTACCCCCGAAGGAGACTATTTTGTAGATGGTGAACAGGTAGCCCGCGGAGATCTTTCAAATGCAATTCGGAGCGCATATCAGAATAAGCCAAATGCAACGTTAGTAGTACGTGCTGACAGAGACGCGCGGGTGGACGACGCTGTGCGGGCGATGAATATAGGAAGGGCATTAAACATGAATATTGTGATGGCAACCGAGCGAAATTAATCTTTATGCTGGACTGGTTTAAAAATAATGTTGATGAAGAAGACCGATTCGGGCTTGGTATTACCTTTGCCATCCATTTGGTTATTCTGATTATTGCAATTCTCTATACTGTGAACCTGAAGTATGAAGACCGCTCTGCCTTCATGGAGGTAACACTGGGCGAATTCAGAAGTGGCACGATTGCCCAGCAGGCAGAAGTTCAGCGAGAACAGGTTGCCACGCGTCCCAATCCAATAGAAACACAACCCGATGAACCCGATCCTGAAATTACACAACCCGAAGAAGTTCCTCAAACTCCCGTAGAAGAGGTAGCAAAACCGGTTGACCTGCCAGACCAGATTGAAGAAATTGAGGATGATGAAATAGTTGAAACTCCTGATACGGATATAATTGACCCCGAGGCTCAGGAAGTAACCGAAGATATCATGGAAGAAGTGGTACCGCCTGCAGCCCAGGAAGCTGAACAAGTTACCGAAGGAGTTGAAGAAAGCGGCGATGTACGCGGAGCCAGAGGAGATCCGAATGTAGATCAGGGAATCGGCCATACACCCGACCGTTCCGCGCCTTATGATCTTCAATGGGAAGGTGAATTAAATCGCTCTCCCATGGTGCAGCCGCTGCCTACCAATCGTACAAATGAAGAAGCGGTGATTTCTATTCGGTTTGAAGTTCACCCCGACGGTTCACTCGGAAGAGTTATCCCCCTAAGGAAAATGAACCCCGAACTGGAACGCGAAGTAATGAGAACTCTTAGAAGCTGGCGGTTCTCCCGTTTGCCATCAGGTGTCCCCCAGGAACCCCAGTGGGGCACTATCACATTCCGGTTTGTTCTGGATTAAATTTATGGACACCGGGTCTCTGGCCTGGCTTTTATACTTTACTTTCCTTCAAGAAATCTGTCTGTTCGGATTTTAAAGAACAAAAAAAATGTTTAGTTTATATAGACTGAATATAAATAAGCGTTATATTGTTCATTTGGTTATAATTCAGGTCCTTCAGAATGCTTCTTGAAGTTAAACATATTGAAAAATCGTTTGAAAAAGGTGTTCCCGTTGTTCGGCAGACATCTTTCGGTGTAAAAGAAAATGAAATTTTTGCACTTCTCGGTCCCAGCGGATGTGGTAAAACCACTACGCTAAGGCTAATTTCAGGATTTGAACACCTCGACAATGGGGAGGTTTACCTGGATGGAGAACTACTCTCATCAAATAAAAAGCATACTGCCCCTCAAAAAAGAGGAATCGGATTCGTGTTTCAGGATTATGCTCTTTTCCCTCACATGAATGCTTTGGATAATGTTGCTTTCGGTCTGACAACTCTCCCCAAGTATAAACGAAAAGTGTTTGCAGAAGAGGTGCTTTGCCGTACTGGTATGGGAGATCACAAGCATAAGAGTCCCGCTGAACTTTCCGGCGGGCAGCAACAGCGGGTTGCCCTGGCACGTGCAATCGCACCGGAACCTAAACTGATTTTACTGGATGAACCTTTCTCCAATCTCGATGCGATGCTTCGCGATTCAACCCGTAAAGAGGTTCGCGCCATCCTGAAAAAAGCCGGAATGAGTGCTGTTCTTGTGACACACGACCAGGAAGAGGCCCTCTCATTTGCCGACCGGATTGCCGTGATGAATGAAGGACAAATTGAACAGATCGGTACACCCGAAGAGGTTTACTACAAGCCTGAAACAAAATTTGTGGCGCAGTTCCTTGGACGTACCAACCTCTTTGAAGGCA
>SL_3KL_010_SEDDRAFT_10000422_pt1 | contig 34458 bp, 54 predicted proteins | sample SodLakKL_010_SED_2_FD_10381 | JGI IMG/M metagenome (IMG submission 10381) | reverse complement strand
CCGTCTCATCACCTTCCACCGAGAAATTATCGCATTCAACATCTTTATCGTCTTCAAAATGATATTCTTTCTTAGCAGACCTTTTAATGCTCTCTGTTGCATCAGCTACTTTATTACAAGCTTTCTGGACAGATCTTCCTGCACTAGTTTTTAACTTGTTATGTTTTCCATAATTACTACTGGACCTATGATAAAAACCCTCATTATATTCATCCTCTTCGTCAGGAGCATAAGTATCGTCAACAATGTCCCATAACTCATCATCGCTAAGGTCCTCAAAATCTCCTTCTGAAGGATGTGGTAAAAACCCTAAGCCGCCCTCCTCTCCTTTATCAATCATATCCAAAACTCGTTTGTTAACCTCTTCAAACTCAGCACTTAAATACTCTTTATCCCTTCTGTCATCCATGTTTTCAGTACCTCCTTTTTATTTAAAAAAAGACAAAGAAGCAAAGTGATTACCTAAATCACTTTGCTTCTTTGTCTTTAGCTACTTTTTTGAGCTGCTTTGTGTGCAGCATTTCTCTGTTGGGCTTGCATTTTGTCCAAGCCCCTCATACCGCTTTTCAAATTTCCATAGCCAAAGCTGCTTATTATGTAACTTACTCCTATTAAGATCGCTGCTTTTCCAAACTCCATTCCTATTTTAACCAATTTATTATCCATCTTTAATCAATTCCTTTCTTTTATTCTTTATACCATTATTTAGGAGATAATAAAAAAGTGTGCAGCATATTAACTGCACACTTAAAACTATCATTCCTCTGCGCTATGCTTAACTCTATTACCCAATTGTCTAGCATCTTTAACAAAATCGCTAATGTATTTGTTAGCTAGATGCTTTGTTAACATCATTCCGCCTTGAACCGCCAAGGCGACCATTCCATATTTCCATGGCTTAATTATTACCTGCTTAATTAAGCCTTCTGCAATTTCCTTGCTTTCCTCGTCAAACTTATAATCAAATTTTTCCATTAAATTACACTCCTTATTTCCTTATTAATGGGATATTTATCAATTAATTAGATATCTATTCCCCCTTATAATTAAACCTTTTATTTGCCTTAATTTTCTCCTTTCTTTTTCTAATCTTTGTCTCTTTTCTTTATTATACCATCATGGTAGGGCAATAAAAAAAAGAAGAAGCTATATTGTAATAACCTCTTCTTTTATTTTTTATACCACTATTACATTAAACAGAAACTACCTGCCTTTAAGATCTGATAAATTAATAGTGTACTCATAAGCTCTGACAGTCTTTACATGCTTTAACTCTTCCCTTAAAGTCTCTGACTCTTGGTCTATAACGATCCTGGTTGTTTTCCTTTGTTCAGATTTAATATCAATAGCTTCACACAAAACCTTGTCTATAAAGTTTTTATTAAACTTAACATCTTGATAATGCTCTTGTAACAGACAGTAAAGATGCAGGCTATCAATAACAAAGTAATTGCCACTATCTTCATCGTATTTTATTGGTTTGTTATAACGACTAGCATCGGAAGCTTCGTATGCATCCATAGTGTTGTTTTCTATATTATAAGCAATTTCTTCGAGAATGGCTTTTATAACTCCCTCATAAGTTCTTTCGTCAATAACCTTAGTTGCTGGAGTTATATGTTTTGTGTAGAACTCCTCGATATGTTTCACAAACTCATCGTTTCCATTTTCCTTATCTGCGATTCTAGCTAGTGTATAAAAGGGTCTTAGAATCTCAGATAGCCTAGGGCTTCCAGCAATTATTCTTTCACCTTCAACATAAGTCTTCCTTATTTCTTGAAAATTCTCTAATATCGTCAAACAAAATTTAGATGTAATTTCTTTTATTAGCTTGTTATTTTCTTCTTTGTAGGTTATAACACTAGACAACTTATTAAGCTCTTCTTCAGGAACATTCCTTTTCATATTAATAATAATGCACCTAGACAGTGTGACATTTTCTAACCCATAAATATTTGATATTACTTTTGGAGCTTGAATAACATAGTTTTCTGTATCATTGTCATCATCTGTCTTACAGCGAATAACTTTACCTGCAGTCTTTGAATAACCAGCTTTTAGCAAAGCACCCATAACGCTGTCAACAACCGCTTTTTTAGTAGTTAAGTTTTCCACCTCATCTAAGATTATTGTTCCACCCAAGTTAGTCACATGCCTGTATAACGCAGCCTCAGTTATAGAGCACGTCTTTACTGCATTAAAAGAAAACCTCTCAAGAACATAATCCAAAGTACTTTTTCCACTACCTGATGGACCATTGATATGAAGATATGGGAACGACGTAAAAATCTTATAACAATATGTACCAAGTATATATAATGCTAACAATCTATAAGAGCATTCATCTTCTAACCAAATAAAGTCTTTTAAGTGACTTATCAATGTCTTTAAAGAATGGTTGATGCTCAGCTCTTCTTTTGGTATTGAGTCATTTATCCATTTGTCCACCCATTTTTGCCATAAAGAAATGCTATCAACATCTGTTAGCGCTTGAGGAACTTCGTTTGGCAAGTTATATTTATTATCAACTAACAACAAAGATTGAGGATCTTCTCTTTTATACAAATCAAGCCTTATTTGTTTTTTATTACTTGTTAAAAAGTAGGGAAGGATTTTAATGCCATCCCCTTCTTCAACCATTCTACTATAATAATAAATAAATTCCTTATAGTAAGGGCTGTGATGCTGAGCTAGGGTTTCAATAAACTCAATGTCTGAAAAATCTTCTAACTCCTTGAGGTTGAGATTATTGACAGTCATTAGGATTTGATCCAAAACCTCTTCTCCAAGACTCAATTTAATTCTTTCACATATGAATCCTTTCCTCTTGTCGTTGCTATCTTTTATTCTCTTTGAAAGCTCTTTTACAACATCGCCTTGATGAGATGAAGACTTTGTATACTTGTATGTAAGAATTAATCCATCAAGGTCTTTGTCGTCTAACCCTGAAACAAAAAAGTCATCCATGCAACTCAATAAATGTAAGTTATATGGCTTGGCCTTGTTATACTTGTCTAGTCTTTGACCTAAAGACTTATCAAAAACTTTCCCGTCTTTATAAAGTGTGCAGTCTCCTACAAAAGCCCCAGAAGCTTTATGCTTACTCGTTAAAAGAAACTCCAGCCTAATTGCCCGATTGTATATAACCCACAAATTCCTTCCATGATAAGTTTTCCAAGAATTTGGAGCCACTAGTTTAGCATTGTCAATTTTTTCCTTTATGGGTTGAGGTTTTGAACTTTTACGGTAGTAGTCATCAGGGTCTGAAAAATCTGATTTGTACTGAACATCATAAATTAGTTTTTCAGGGTAATAACTATTTATTTTTTGAAGATATTTTGCTCCTGCCTCATCATTATCAAACATGCAATATATAGCCTCATAAGGTTTTAAATGTTTAAGGTTCTCCTCGCTTAAAGTTCCTCCAAAGCACCCAACAGACTCCGCTCCATTCTCTACAAGCGTTAAAAGATCATTTTCTCCTTCCACCAAAACAAGACTTTTTAAGTTAGCTTTTTTTGACAACATTAGAACTTTCTTACCAGATGAAAATCCAGCCACAACCTTGCCTTCTTTGTCTTCTACTCTAAAAGGGTTCTTTGTATTAAACCTTAGTATGTTAGTTGTGCGTTGTTGGATGTAAGGGTAAACAAAAAGGCCCTCAGGGATATACACCTTAGCCTCTTTTATTTCATCTTTTGAATACCCCATATTTGACAACTTAGACCACAACTCTAGATAGTCTAAACTAAACCCAATCATACAATCCTTTAGAGTTTCTAAAGAGTGACCTCTCTCAGAAACTTGGTAATCTAAAGACTCTTTGTTATTTAGTAGGCATTCATGATAATACTTACAAGCTTCATAGCGAATTTGAAATAATTTTTTGACATGCTCTTCTTTGCTTTTTTGCTCTGGAGTTTTTGGTTTTTCTTCAAATAATGGTTCATGAAAGTGTTCTGATAATAACCTTAAAGCCTCCTTTTTATTTCCGATAAAATTAATAAAGGTGTTTATATGGGTTCCAGAATGCCCACAAGAAAAACAATTTGCAGCGTTAACTGACGGTGATATTGTGAAACAATCATTGTGACCACAAAATGGACAGGGGTTGATACGATAACTTTCTCCAACTCTTAAAACTTGACCTTCGTAGAAATGATTATAGAATGCTTCAATCTCATCATTGACTTTTTTTGCAATGATGTCAAACCATGTAAAATTACTTGATGACATATTTAATTCACCTCTGAAGTGTTTTTTTAAAAAAAATATATATAATGACAAAACAATGTTTTCTGTTGAATCTCCTTTTCATTTTGAAGGGAAGTGTGTTTAATTTAACACACAGATGTAAGAATATCAAATGACAAACTGTTATAACAAACCTTTCTATTCATTATAATAATAAACCTCCTTAGATTATTTTATTTTTTATACCACTTAAAATATCTCAATACACTTGATATTCTTCGACAAAAAAATAAGTAAAAGAGGAAGCCCTCTTTTACTTATTTATTAAAAGTTAAAGCTATCACTATATTCATAATAGGCTTGTTCTGCCTCTTATTCTGCCCTTTTAAGACAAGGGGCGTTAGGGGATCTTTAAATACCATATCTACTATATGGTATTCTTCAAAACATTCCAAGGACTTGTATAGATAGTTTAAATCAACATAAATAGTTACGTCTTTAGAGATATGGCTTTTCCAGACCTTAACTTTAGACATGGGTAGATCACAAGCTTTTTCTGGAAAATCTAGCTCGCAAGCCTCTCTATTATAGTAATTTAGACTAATAAAAGGACCCCCTTTTCTAAACTTGATTTCTGCAATTATTTTTCGTCTTTCTAATATCTGAGGATAATGCTTTCTTATTGTATCTATTAAAAGCTCCTTTCTTACCTTGACGACATTTGGAAGCCAAGGTAAGAAAAGTTTTTTGAGGTTTTTAGGAGCCAGGCCTATCCTAAGAAAGGGGTTCCCATCCAAAACTTTATCCTCATTATAACTATAAAATATAGGCTTGCCCTCAGCCTTAATGCCAGATGGATTGTCTATTCTTACTATAAAATGTCCATTAGATGCATATGCAAAATTCTTAAAAAACAATACTCCACAAAGGTCCGTGTCAGTATCCTTAGTTACAGGGAACCCTCCTTCATCAAGAGAGTCCCATTCTGCCTTAACTAAAGTCCTCAACCTATCAACGATCTGTCTCTTGTTCATTTCTTATTCTCCTCTCATTTTTTAGGAACACCTATTTGATGAATAAGTGCGTCAAACTGCAGCGGTTTACTAACAGTGTCAGCTCCCTCGACAAAAATAGGTGTAGAAAAATCTCCAGAGTAAATGTCAGCACCTCTATGACTATTTCTTCTTAGAACATCAAAGATAGCAACCAAATATTGAAAGTTTACTGTGAAAGGTCGGAATTCATCAAAAGACTGATCTTTAGGAATAGGAAGGTAGAATGATTCTTGATTTATATACAACCTCAAGTCCTTCATTTCCTTAAATGACCTTTTGGTAAATAACGGGTTGTGCAAACCAACCTTGACTCCTGTTCTATAAGAGTCTACAACATCAAGAAAGACATATTTTTCTTTTTGGTGAACAGGCTTGGCTATATATAGTTTACCAAGTTCAACCTCTTTATAAGGAATGGTGCTATTCGGTGAGATCAATCCAATGTTGTTTCCACTACCAGGTATTCTAAAACCCTTCGTTCTTGCTTTGTTGTCTTCTTCATAATAATTAAAAACAACAAGCATCCTTCTCTTTTTAGCTAACTCCCGACCATCAAAAACATCCATGCTACATTTGACTCTTCTTCTGTCTATTGAATTAGGGTATTTCTTGCATGAATTTTTTAGAAAATTATGAGTAGAAACAGTTAGAATATGAGAGTAAGAAACGTCATCCATAATGCCATCAAGATCTTGAGGTGTGATGTGATAAGGATTCTCCATAAACCTTTCATAAAAATAATTATAAAATGGCTTAGATGGGTCGCAAACAAACTTGTTATTTAAAGTTTTTACTCTCACAACGAAAAACTCACTAAATACATACGCCCTCCCCTTTAAAGGATTGAATAAAACACCCGTATACCTCTCTTGCTTTTCTGTTCTGTATAAATGTCGAAGTTCATGAACTGCTATGTCTGCCAATCTTGAAATGACCTCTTTTTCTAACATTTTAATGCCTCCTGCCTTTTTTAAAATACAAAAAAAGAGATGAATAATTATAGTCATCTCTTTTCTTTATTATACCATCATTTACTTCCCCTTAAAAATTAATATTCTTATTGTCATCTCTATTTGTATTCTTATTATCATCTATTTTACTTCCTTCGAGAATTGCGTCAAGTTCATCACAAACCTCATCAAAAGCTTTTTCTTTAAAGTCTTTTCTGACATTATCAAGGGCTTCCTTCTTAGCCCTATAACTATCTCCTTCTTCAAAACTTTCTACAAACACTTCCGTCAAGAACACACAAAATTTTAACAAATAACTTAATACTCTTTTACTTCCCATGTCATGCTGTCTCCCCTCTCCTTTTATTATTTATACCATTTAATGAAAACTTAATAAAATAAAAAAAGAGGCACAGTCAACTTTGCAAACCTATACTTAACATGACCCCTTAAAGCCGTCTTCGAACTCAACGCCAGGTGTTTTTCAGGCACCCAAACTTGGTCCATATAGATTAGCAAATAACTGCATCTCCAAAAGGGGGCGAACCCCCTTTTATTATTTATACCACAATTATATGGCATATTAAAAACTTCTTTTATTTATTATACCACAACAAAAAACTCGTATAGCTGGGCTTATTCCATAGGAGAAACTCTCTCAAGAATTGAAACAGTATTTATATTCTCTTGATTTTCCTTGATCAAACTCCAAAGAGCTTTTAACACTTTTACCCCTGTTCGCAAAACCTTTTTACAAACCTTCTTTGTAAAACCTTTTACGCTACCAAATAATGACTTTAACACTTTTACATCACTTTCCTTTTTTTATTTTTTTGTAATTAAAAAAAAGTTTGGCCATATTAAAATGACCAAACCCAACTTAATGCCTTAAATATTGCTCCTAAAGCAAGTAATCCCATCGCTAGGACACAAGCTAAAAAGATCACCACCAATGCATTTCCATAAATATTCTCCCATCTCCACACGATAATTTCCTCCCTTTTATTCTTTATACCATAAGGGATTTCATTAGAGTTAAAAAAGAAAAACGGCTTTTTAGCCGTTTTTCTCACTACTGTCATTGTTCTTTTTCTTTATCTTTATTCTCTTTGCTACTTTTCTTATAAACTTTCCGCCGCTTTTTAGAGCGGCTTCTCCAACATTCAAAACCACTATGCCAACAATAACTCCTATTGCTGTACCAATTGCTGTATCGCCTATTGTACTTCTTTCCATTTTTACCAATCCTTTCTTTTATTACTTATACCACGATTTTTAGGCAAATTATAAAGCCTTTACTTTTTACGGTAAAGGCTTTATAATAATGTTCTTAGCCTGTAACCCCAATAAAAAAACCAACTATTTTTCCAAAACTGTAAAGGCTTAAAAACAATGCACCGCTAAGAAACATTATTCTTGTCCAATCAAGGTAAGAATAGTCTAAACAGTATTTTTTCATTTAAACAACACACCCTTTAAAACTCTTTCTCACTTACATACTTATTATATACTGTTTAGACTATTCTATCAACCAAACTCTTGTCAACCACCTGCCTAAATTTAAGGCAAAGGAGTGGTCAAATACGAGGAAATCAAACCTGTTTCTCCCTTTAACCTTACCTCCTGTGTCTGTTGCTTTAACTACGCCAATACCTTCGATATAAAACTTTGTACCCAAATCCCAATACTCAGGGTCTACAGCGATAGTATAGCCAGGAACAACCAGCGCCCCTGAAGCTGTCATCCATGGCCAAGGATCACACTGTTCTTCTACTGGGTTATACGAAGTCCCTTCCCAGACCCCTAAGTATTCACCTTTAATGTCTAAAAGGTTGTGCAGTGAATCTTCTGGGGGTAGCTCGTATTTCAGAGGTTCTATTCCGACTCTAGTAGCTATTTGGACAGTCTCTCTTAACTTTAAATTGTCATGTGCTAAAGTTAAATTCTCCAAAGTTAGCATACTTAATTCAGAAGATAGTTCTGAAATCTTTTCATGAACGAAGGTGTTTTCTATTAATAAGTACTGAACAGTCTCGTTCTCCCTTGTTAGGACATCTATATGCTGATAAGAACTCAAAAGAAAAACTGACATAACAAAATTTGTAAGTAATAAAAGCATTATAATAAATGACTTAAACTTCTCTATAAGCTTACCTCTCTTATAGCTCTTAAGTGGGTCATAACTAACTCTCATGCGAACAGTCCCTCACTTTCGTTTTTATACTGTAATTGTGAGGGCGTAATTTTGCCCTCACAATTACAGTATAACATGTGGCTATTTTATAGCTTGAACCTTTGAAACACCGTCTTCAAGGTTTATAGCGAAAACTCTGTCTGATGCTTCATAAAGGTGAGTTATATGAGTTATTAAGATGATTTGTCTTTTAAATATCTCATTCATACTCTTTATAAACTTAGAAACCTCATCAATTTTATCCTGACTAACATTAGTAACAGGCTCGTCAATGATGATTGGACCATTAATTCTAGGCTTATAACACTGTAGCATTCCAAAGAGTAAAGCTAAGCCAATGTTATCTCTCAAACCACCACTCCTGCACCTCCTGACATTACTTCTGAGCAAGTCTTCACCTTCATATTTACTTGACACATAAAACTCAGCAGATGGACCATGCTTACCCTTTTCTACGATATCTGTCTCAAATTCATAGTCAGTTCCAAAGGCATATTGAATAGCATCAGTAACTATTGAGTCTAATTGTTCCTTAGACAACTCTCTTCGTTTCTCAGCCAACTTAGTGCAAAGCTTGTTAGCCTTGGTACAATTTTCTATGACTTCTAAGGCATTTTTGTATTCTTCTCTTTGTGCACTTATGTCATCAATAATGCTATCACGCCTTCCAATCTTCATAGAACATTCCTCATCCCATTCTTTTAACTCTTTATTAATCTTATTCAGAATATCCTGCATCATCGACAACCCCTTTTATTCTAGAAGATAATTCTGATAACTTTTTAAGGTAATCTTGAGCCTCCTTCTTTAAAGACGCCACTTCTTCCTCAACTTTTTCAGGGTCAATACCTAAGTCCACAAGCTCTTTATCAATATCCTCAAGTTGACTAGAAAGGTTAGAAAGAGTTGTTTCAGCCTTAACCTTATTTTCTTTGTCTTTACTCAAAATATCTTCAATTTCCTCTATCACCTTAACCATGTCTTTACCTTTTTTCTTTTCAGTCAACCTGCTCAGCCTCCTCATCAACCGTATCCTCAATCAACATTTCTTTTTCATACAATTCTTTTAATTTGCTGAATTTCTTTTTCTCTAAGATTTCTTCGTGACCAGTCCTGATTATTTCTTGTAAGGCGTACAGATCTGAAACAACTTCAGCATAATCCTGCCTTCCTTGCCACTGAGTTCCATGAATTAAGACAAATCGCCCATCTTTTAGCTTGGTAATCCCTAAATGATTGCCAACACCTCCAGCCGTGTAATTACTCCCATCCCAAAAATCTAAATCATTATTGTACTTAACTTGACCAATTATGTCACAATCTGCGTCATAAACCTTTACCATATTACTCATGATTACACTCCTCCTATTTTATTAATAATATTCTCAACCTTACTTTCATCTAGCTCGCTATAACAAAGTGGGCATGCTTCAAACTGCTTTATTGCATCCTTATATTGAAGAACAACCCCCCTTATCTTATTATCTAGCTTTTGCACATGCTCATTACCCTTAGCGATCCTAGAAGACAAAGCAGATCTCTTCTCTTCAAGGGCTGCAATCTTATTAGTTTTTAATGTTTTAGATTTTAACGAATCATTTAGCTTTGCAGCTTCACCCACATAATCACTTTGAATTAAAATCTCTTGTAAGCTCAAGATGTTTTCTTTTAAAGTTTTACGTTTAGCATTATTAGAACAAACCTTATTAAACTTGAAAGCTTTATTCTTTAACTTTATCAGGTTATCTTCACACTCATCCAAGTTTTTGCAAGCATCGAGAAAAGCCTCAGTATCTCTCTTCTTGCCCAAGCATGCATCTCTTTCAATCTTAATAGACTTAATCTTGCTATATCTAGGAGCTATAGAAGCTAGGCCTTTAGAAATCTCTTTTGCATGATCAACATAGTCAACATCACTAAGGAATTTTTCTACCATTGTTACACTCAACAACAATTCTTTTTTATGGTTGTATAAAGAAGTAACTCTAAGCAGCCTCTCAGCAAGCTTCCTAGCACTCATGCATATTTTTGATGCTTCTTTTATGTAAGATAAGTTTTCTATAACAACCTTTAATTCAGAAACTTTTCTATCAACTTCCTTTCTTGTATTGCTAAGAGATTGAATCCTGTGCTTTACCCCATTAATGTTTATGAGCTTTTTGTGCAACTCTTCACTACGATTAAGAGATTCTTTCTCTTCATCTAAGCCATCAAATTGTTCTAGTTTTTTAGTTAATGCGCTTATGTTTCCCTCTGCATATTTCTTATCGGTATTTGCTTTATCAATTTTGCTATTTAAGTTTTTCATGGCTAAGTCAATTATCTGAGCCCCACCTAACATACCAATGACTTTCGCTCTTAATGGCCCAGAATCATATATTAATGTAGGTGGCTCATCTTGCTCCAACATGTTTAAACTTTTAGTAACGTTGTTGTCTAAGTTAATTAAGGGCATACCGTGAGCTTCGGTAACCTCTATAGGGACTTTAGAACCAAAACCTCTAAAAACTCTTTTCTGCCCTTCTGGGTTAACCACCTCGTATTGATTTATAGTTTTTGATTTCGTCTTTATTATCGTATACCCATCACTAAACTTGACTTTAGCGACAACTTTTGAAGTGCCTTGTCTCAAGACATCTTCTAATCCTAAAGGTTGGTTATAAAAAACCCAGTACAAGCATCTCCATATAACAGACTTTCCTGACTCAGAAGATCCTATAATAGAGTTCATTCCATCGCAAAACTTCATACTTGTATTCTTGTGAGAAAGAAAATTTATCATATGAAGATCGGTTATATACTTAGGTTTACTATCCACAATGAACATCACTTCCCTCCAGCGAAATAATGTAGGCAAGTAAATCACTTGCCTACATTATTTGTTACTTATTGCATATTTTGTCAACTCTATCGAAGTATCGTTTAGCACCACTATTTAACCTACTGTATTCACCAACATTTAAATGCTCTTGCTGCTTCAACCTCTTACAAAGCAACATTTTGAATTCTTCAAAGCTCTTTGGAACATAACCAAAAGTCTCTTCCAACAACCTTTTAACCTGCTGTTTATCCCTTTCTTTGTCATTACTAGAACTCACAAGTCATTAACGCCTCCTGTATAAGTATTAAAAATAGAATATGTATCTATTTTATTTTTTATACCATCTTGCTGGTAAACACTATATCCAAGAGGCGATGAAATCTTTAAGAGACGAGCTTTAGCGTCAAGATTCTACTGGCTTGAGATTCCATCTCGGCCTTCAAGTCATCATTTTCGAGATCTCTAGCTGTTCTAGTAAAAGCGTTTATTAAGGTGAACTTGTTATCATCTCCACCTTCAATTTCAAAATTGTCTTTTACTCTTTCTATTTGATTAACAGTAAGGTTGAATTTCTTCCCAAGGTCTTCAATTGTCTCTACAGGATTCTCAATCTTTTCGTCCTTAGATCTAGCATATATATCTATCGCTTTCCTTACAGGCTCGTAAATATTGTTAGCTGCAATCTCGAAATTCTTAATCAAATCACTATGATCAAACACTATATGTTTTCTCCTGTACAAATTAAAATCTCCTGAAGACAAAATTAACCCATTAGAGCAAACCTGTCTAAAAATCAAGACGCTAATGCTGACAGTGCCACAGCCTACCTCTGAGTTAGATATGTGAATACCTCCAAAAATAGTATCAGGCTTACCCTCAGACATACCCAGGTCAACAGCAGTATCGCTGAATACTCCATTGACATAGAAACCTCTATCGGTTAAGGAGAAGTTTTGAAGTGAAAAAGACCTCTGCTTATCGACAATCTTCTCAATCCCCTGAATGACATGCTTATTATCTAAGGTGCCGTACCTGTCACTGAGAACAGCTCTTATGTATCCAGGGGAGGAAGGGTCTGTTGACCGTTTAGTCCTAAGAAGCCAAGGGTCTTCAGCTACAGAGCTTTTACTAATCCAATGTTCTGCGTTATCACAAAATAAATCATTAGGACATTTCTTCATGTACGAAGAAGGCATCCCTAATTTATTACAAAACTGAGTAAACCCAACGTCATTAAACACATACGGACGTTCTCCAAATAAATCTTTTACTAGTATACATGGCTTTTCAGTGGCACGCTCTAAGTCAATGCCAATCCTGGGTAAAACAACAAAATCCTCTTTACCAAAATCGTCACGCTCAACGGTGTTAACTAAATAATTGAAATCAGTACCATGGTACCGCCCATTTAAATCCCCATAAACTTTTGACATATTGGTTCTCTCCTTTTTTTAATAGGCTCTAGTTTAGCCTGCATTTATACTTTGCATCTCTCTCCACTTTAATTCAGCGCTACTAATCTCATCTCTAACAATAGACTTTGTTAACTCAGACACCCCCTTCATTCTATCTATATCCTCATATATATTGTCTACAGAGCCAACAGAAGCTTCAAACCCTTCAAGCTTTGCTTCGTACCCTTTCAGTTTAGCCTTCCTCAACGCCATCTCTTCAATACCCTCTCTGCTCAAAACTTCAGGCCCAGGTTTGGCGCTTTTTAGTGGAATTAGTTCAAGGTCTATTCCATTGTCGCCTAGATGAATTAAAACAACTTTTGGAGCCCTCTTTAATTCATCTAAAGAAGCGTCTGTTCTCCCAACAGCTCCAGGGTTACAGAAGTACTTACCATCAATCTCGACAACTCCAAATCCTCCATGAATATGGCCAGACAAGGTAATGTCAGCCTGGGTATTTGTTATATCAGATATCAAAGTGTGAGCGACATTATCCATAAATTTTTCCTTAACTAAGAACCCGTGGACTACGTGAATAGCATAGTCCACGCTGTAAGGTTTAGTAACAATGTAACCCTCTTTAGAAAGGCTTTTCTCTAAATCATAATGAGCTGGTTGGCCTGTTAACTGTAAAGAGATGTCGCCTTTTTTAATAAGCTTCCTTTCCCCAGGAAACAGAGGAGTTAACACATCAGCTGAAGCCATTAATCCAAACATGGTTCTTGGGATGTTTTCATAATTAGATCCGTAAACATCATGGCTGCCAGAAACTATATATGTTTCGTTGTAAAAGTTTTTAATAACCCCTATTGCTTTAGAAACAATAGATGGAGCTGTGTCAAAACTGTCAAACAGGTCTCCACCGCATATATTAAAATCAACCTTATACTCATGGGAGAGATCTCTTATCTCTGACATCTTAGCCATGATAGTTTCAAAATAATTGTCCATCCTGCTTCGAAATGCCCTGCCTGTAATATGAGGATCAGTATAGTAAAGAATCTTCATAGAAACACCTGCCTTTATTATTTGCACTTAGAGTAACCACATTCTTCGCAGCTCACACATCCCTCTTTTCGAATTAAAAGCGACCCACAATCTGGACAAGGAGCCTCAACCTCTTTAACCTCTCTCTTATCTTTAATAGTTCCTTTTATTATTCGAGCTATAATATCTGGACAAGAAAGCCCCTCTGCCCCATCAACCTTAACACAAGCTGCGCACCTGATCCCTTTTAGTTGATCAATGATTTCTTCCTCAGAAACATTAGCCCTTAAAGCTATAGAAGCTAAGCGCCCCAATGCTTCACTTTGAGACTTACACCCACCAGACTTACCTGTTTCAACAATAATTTCGCAAAGCCCCTGATCATCATCGTTAACAGTTACAAGCAATTTCCCACAACCACTTTTAGCACCTTCCGTAAAACCGTGGGCTATTTTTGGCCTTGGTCTTGGAACTATTTTTTTATCCACAACTTTAACATTACCATCCTTTTGCCCTATATCTATAACTTGCACCTCCCTACTCTTATCTCTGTAAACAGTCAACCCTTTACATTCAAGATCATGAGCTTTCATATATGCTTCTTTTACGTCATCTACTGTGGCATCGCTCGGTAAATTAATTGTTTTGGAGATAGATTGGTCAACACCATTTGTTTGAAATGTTGCTTGCATTTTTATGTGATCTTCTGGGCTAATCTCAAGAGAGGTTAAAAACCTGTTTTTAATGTCATCAGGTAAGTCAGTGTTTTTCAAGCTCCCTTCCTTAGCTATTTGTTCTTTTAACTCGTCTGTGTATAAACCTCTGTCTTTCAAGAGTTTGTCTAGTTGCTCGTTGTAATATATGAGTTGCTCTCCATCCAAAACGTTCTTTGTATACCCTAAAGCAAAGTGAGGCTCTATTCCACTAGAACAACCAGCAATAGCACTAATTGTTCCTGTTGGAGCTATACATGTTGTAGCAGAAAACCTTCTCTGTTCACCTTTATAAATACTCTTGTCAATTAAGCTGAAAGGGCCTACGTCACAAGAAGCGCCAAGTAACTTAGAACAAGAGTCGGCTCCGACCTTTATAGCCATCATTATATCCTTAGCAATCCCTCTAGCTTCAGAAGAATTGTAAGGGACACCAAGTTCAGAAAGGAGGTCGGCAAATCCCATGACGCCTAAACCTATCTGCCTCGCTGAAGTTGTGAATTCTTCTATTTGTGGAAGGGGGTAATGATTAACTTGGATTAAATGGTCAAGAAAGGTAGCAGCTGTAAAAGCAATAGCCTGTAGTTTAGGGAGATTAACTTTCTTCTCTTCAGTAACAAATTTTGAAACATTTATAGAGCCAAGGCAACAAGAACCATAAGGTAGTAAAGGAATTTCACCGCAATTATGAGTAATCAAGCCTTCAACAACACCCCAGTGAGTTTTTGGCTCTGTAAAATCAAAAACCTCTTCTTTACCTGATGGGTAAACTTTTTTAACAAGAACAGTCCCAGCGCTGTCAATTAAAAACCTTAAACGCTTGCCGCATAAATCTTTGGCTTCACAAGGGCCTTCTGTAGTCATGAATTTGTGATCAGGAGTGCATCTAATAATTTCCCCACTAGATAACACAATTTTTACAGTGTCTTTTACACCACTAAAAAAGACTTTGCTTTTTACAACTTCGTTATCCTTGTTAATTATTTCAATATTATCTTTACCAGCCAAATCCCTTAATGGAATATACCCTTCAGTTGTTAGTAACTTCATGTCTCCAGTTAAACAAGGATTGGTGGTTTCAATCTCTCCCAATTCAGGTAGTGGATTAGCTTTATTTATTGTGTCTAAAAACAAAACCCCAGGTTCACCGTTCTTCCATGCATTCTCAGCAATCATGTTAAAAACGTATCTAGCGCTTAATTCTTGAACCTTCTCTTTATTTCTTGGGTTTACTAACCAATAATTCTTATCATTCCTTACAGCATCCATGAATTCATCTGTTATGCCTACGGAGATGTTAATATTAGAGATATCTCCTTCTTTAGTCTTACAATTTATAAATTCTATGATATCTGGATGATCAACCCTTAACGTACCTATTGCCGCACCCCTACGTTTGCCTCCTTGCTTTACCTGTTCTATAGCAGCATCATATATTTTCATAAAGCTAACAGGACCAGAAGAAATACCAGAAGTACTTTTAACAACATCATTAGAAGGTCTTAGCCTAGAAAAAGAAAATCCAACGCCTCCTCCTTCTTTAAATATAAGTGCAGCATCCTTTAATGTTTGAAATATGGACTCCATAGAATCGTCAACAGGGCAAACAAAGCAAGCACTTAAGGTTTGTCCTAAGCCAGCATTCATCAAACATGGTGAGTTTGGTAGAAATTTTTTGCTAACCATCATATCATAAAAGTCTCTTATAATTCCTTTGACATGATGATTTATCTCATCCTTACTTGCGTTTTCAGGAGCACGAGCTTTTAAGGCACTACCAATATGTTTAGCAACCCGAAAAAACATCTCCTCAGGAGTCTCTTTCTCGCCATCTACTGTTGCTAAATACCTTTTATCTAAAATAGTCATCACTTTGTCATCACATTCAAACCGTTGAAACACGCCTCCATACAAATCATCAATAAAAAAGAGTTCATCGCTAGATTTAACTTGCTTAGCGTCACCCTTCTTACCTTCAATCTCCCCATCCCATCCATACAACATTACATACCATCTCCTAAACAATATATTTTAAACTCTGTATAACTCCTAAAATAATTATATATGCTCTTCTTACATGGGTATCCTTGATGAATCTTGTCCCAGTAATTAGAAGAGGGGAATTTGCCGAATTTTTCATAAACATCCAAAGCAATATTTTTCATTTTTTGCTTACGCATATTAGCTACGTTTTCTTCGACAATCTCAGACTCATCAGAAAAACCTTCTTCAAAAAGGAAGTTATACAAATCAAAAACTAAACCGCTCTTGTCAAAATATAAATTGCTATTATGTTTTTTAAGAAACATTTTCAAACAAAAAATTGAATCATTCATATCTTTTAGGTCTTGGGACATCAAACTATGCATGCCTTGAATACTCACAAACTCCCCTCCCTTTTTGAAACTAATACGTATTTGCCATCCTGCTTCTTTTACAGTAACGGCAAATACGTATTAAAGAAAACTGTTATAATGCTTCGGCATCATAAAGTTCCGAAGTGTTTTGTGGTTCAGCACTCTCTGTTCCAGGTCTAAAGTTCTCCATTAAATAATCCCTGAGCTCTAAGTATTGCCTTGTAGTAAGGCCACTAAGCCTTCTACCTTGAACTATTCCTATACCCTCCATAAGCCTCTGGCATTTCACACTCCCAATTCCTGGTAATGACTGGAGAAAATAAGTAACCCTCATTTTGGATATAACCCCATTATCTGGAAGATTTCTGTTGCTTAAAACATCTAAAGGGTGAATCTTCCCCTCTTTCAAGCTTTTTCTTACCTCGGACCTTTCTTTTCTTACCTTTTGGGCTTTCAGTAAAGCTTCTTTTCTTTGTTCATCTGACATCTTTGGAAACATACAAATCTCTCCTTTTTTATTTTTTTGATGGGAGAATACACAGAGAAATTCCAAGAGCAACCAACAGTAACTCAAAAAACATTGTGTGTTTTTCCCTGTGTATTCTATTTATATTATACCAAACTAATAACCTCATTTACTATGGAGTTATTAGTTTAACATCACGAAATACATCTCTAAAATCTGAAACTAGCTCGTCATTTTGAGGGTTAACTTTAAAGTCATCGATAACAGCATTAGCCCACAACTTTTTACTAAATCCGACCCTCTTAATAACTGGAACGCCTTTTTTATCTACCAACTTAGATAACAACCACTCAGGATAAACATTTTCAATACCATCAAACTTTGTAGAAAAAAGCATAGCGCCGTTTGTTATAGAAACAGCTTTTCTTAACCTGATTTGCGCCTCTCCGTATCTATCCTGTAATGAACCTATGATAAGACCAATGTCAAGTTCTCTTAACTTTGAATAAAAGCCATAAGAGTCAGGGAACATAACACAATCTATATGCCCAGTTTCATCCTCTAATTTAAGAAAAGCCATATTAGACCCAACTTTGGTTTTTATAGATCTTTTCTCCTTAACGACAGCCAACAAAGAGACTGTTTGACCAATTCTAGACTCAGCATCTTTTACTTCTGAGATAGTAGGGAGGTCAAAATATTCCTTTACTTCGGAATAAACAGTGACAGGGCTTCCAGACGTGAAAAACCCAAGGTATTCATTTTCCATTAAAATTTTCTCCCGATTACTCATTTCTTTAACTTCTGGTAATTTAACAGCACCTTTATTGCCAAATAAATGGCTCTGCTTAAAATCAGTCCTGCTTGGCTTTTTTCTCTTTTGCAAGTTCAGCTCTTCAAAAACAGACAACATCTGACTTCTAGTGCCAATTAAGGAATCCATAGCTCCAGTTTTAATCATTGCCTCAACTACTCTTTTATTGACCCCACTTTTCTTTTCAAGCTTGTCATACAAGTCATATATGTCTGTAAAATCCCCTTTTTCCTCTCTAAACTTAATGATAGATTTAATGGCCGTGTCACTAACATATTTAATAACTTTTAATCCACACCGTATAGACCTTTTGCCTTCAATGCTAAAGTCCTTAACACTCTTATTTATATCTGGAGGCAAAACCCTAATTCCTAATGAAGAACAATTGTTGATGTATTTTTCTAACTTTTCTGAATTATTAACCTCACTTGTTAAAGCCGACATCATAAATTCGACAGGGTAATTTGCCTTAAAATAAGCTCCGTAATATGATAATATAGCGTATCCAGCAGCATGAGCTAAGTTAAACCCGTATCCTGCAAATTTTTCAATATAGCTGAAAACCTCTTCAGCTTTAGCCTCATTTACTCCATTTTGTGAGCAACCATTAACAAAATCTTTCTTCAAGGAAGCTATGACTTCTGGGATTTTTTTGCCAACACCTTTTCTTAATATATCAGCTTTTCCCATGCTGAACCCTGCAAGAACCCTAGCTGTTTGCATAACCTGTTCCTGATAGAGCATGACACCGTAAGTACTCTTCATTACAGGCTCAAGCTTTGGATGCAAATACTTAATGTCTTTAACCCCATCCTTACAATCACAAAACTCTGGAATCATCTCTGCAGGACCAGGTCTAACAAGAGCTAGAACAGCAGTCAATTCCTTAAAATTCTTAGGTCTAACCTTTTTTAGAGTAGATATCCCAACGTCTGTGCCTAATTGAAATATCCCCAAAGCATCGCCCTTTGAAAGCATATTGTATACTTTGTGATTATCGAATGGTAAGGAATTTAAATCAATGTCAATTCCGTGTCTTCGTTTAACATTTTCTATACAGTGGTTAATCATAGTTAACTCTTTTATTCCTAAAAAATCAAATTTCAACAAACCAAGCTCTTCAAGCGTCGTCATATCAAACTGAGCAACAGGAAAATCCTCGTTGTTTTTATCTCTTTTAACAGGAACTAAGTCAGTTAAGGGTCCGTCAGAGATTACTACACCAGAAGCGTGAGTTGAAGCATGCCTTGGCATCCCGACGACCTTCTTAGCAATATCAAAAACAGCCCTTAATTCATCGTCTCCATCAAGAATAACTTTTACTTGTTCGTTATTGTTTAAGAAATTTGGGTCAGCGATGTTTTCTGTTTGAGGTATGGCTTTACATAAAAAGTCTATAGGCTGGTATGGGATGTTGAGAACTCTTCCGATATCCCTGATAGAGCCCCTTGAAGCCATTGTTCCAAAAGTAATTATGCTGGCAACCTTATCCGCCCCGTATTTATTTCGAACATAGTCAATCACTTTACTTCTCTCTGTATCCATGAAGTCTATGTCTATGTCTGGCATAGAAACACGTTCAATGTTGAGGAATCTCTCGAAAATCAAACCATGTTCCATAGGGTCAATATCTGTAATTTTTAAGCAGTAAGCAACCATAGAGCCACCAGCAGAACCCCTTGCTGGACCAACTAAGATTCCAATGTTTTTTGCATATATACAAAAATCTCTAACAATCAGGAAATACCCAGGAAAACCCATTTTCAAAATAACACCAATTTCATGTTTCAGCCTGTCTTTATACTCTTGAGGCGGATTTTGATACCTATCGTAAAACCCGTCCCAACACAACTTCTTAAAGCACTCTTCTTCAGTTTGGCCTTCTGGGACATGAGCTTTTGGAGCTAAGTACTTACCCATTGAGATTTCGACATTACACTTATTTGCAATCTCTACAGTGTTTTCAAAAGCATCTGGGTGTTCTGGAAATAAAGAATACATCTCTTCCTGAGTCTTGAAGTAAAACTCGTCAGTGTCAAACCTCATCCTCTTCTCATCATTTAGCTTAGACTTAGTTCCAACACACAGAAGAATATCATGAGTTGCAGCATCTTGTTTATCAATATAGTGAACGTCGTTAGTTGCGACAAGAGGTATTCCAAGCTTAGATGATAACTCTATTATATGAGGATTGGACTCCCTTTGCTCCTTTAGAGAGTGATCTTGGATTTCTAAAAAGAAATTCTCAGCACCAAAGATGTTTATCAATTCTATGGCATGCTCTTTTGCTTCCTCATAATTGTTCTCCAAGATAAGCTGAGGGATTTTACCCTTTAAGCAAGCACTTAAAGCGATTAATCCTTCAGAATATTCACTTAAAAGATTGAGGTCGGCTCTAGGGTAATAGTAAAAACCTTTAGTACACGCAATAGACACTATTTTATTTAAGTTTTTATATCCAATATTATTTTTAGCAAGCAAAACAAGGTGGTTTGACCTCCCTTGTCCATCAAGACTCTTATCCTTAAACCTTAAATCTCTAGCTGCCATATAAACCTCGCAACCAATTATAGGCTTAATATTTTGTTTTAAGCACTCTTTATAGAAATCAATTAAACCATAATTGTAACCATGGTCGGTAATGGCAACGGCAGGCATACTCAAATCTTTAGCTTTTTTAACCATGTTTTTGATCCGAGCAAAGCCATCAAGTAAACTATACTCTGTGTGGTTGTGTAAATGAACAAAATCTACCATGGAAAAAGCTCCCCTCTCTCTAGTAATTCATATAGATCGTTGAAGTCTCCACCTTGAATCCTTTTAAAAAGAGTCAAGATGTCGTTTGTATCTTTGTCGTCTAATTCCTCAATCTTTTTCTTTCTCCCATTTGTCCAAACCTCAATAAATTCGTTATCTTCATTCTTTTTGCAATCAAAAATTTTCTCAAGTCTTTTCATTCTAAAGTCAATTATCTCTGCCATACCCATCACCATCCCTTCTATTTGCTAATGAAGTCTTATCAGAAACTCCTAATTTTTCGTCTACAGACTTTAACAAAGAAGATCTTGGGAAGATATCGTCGTTTGATTCAGGGACGTCAACAAGCTTAATAGACAAGTTTTTGTGTAGCCAATTAATAAGTCTAAACAATATATTCTTACGGTCTAGCAACAATAAAAGCTTCATAAACTGTCACCTCTTAAGATATGTCTGCAGAAAGTAAGACGCCCTCCTACTTTCTACAGACATAAAAACTATTCTTCTCTAAAAACTTCTTGCCTGTTACTATCTTCATTTAAGACAAAAACTTTTATTCCAACCTGGCTCAGCATCTTACTAGCAAACTCATCGGGGTAATACTCTTTACAAACAATAGCTGTAATTCTAGAATTTATCAACATCTTGGCACACATAGTACACGGAGTACATGTTATATAAAAAGTCGACTCCTTCAATGATACACCACATAATCCTGCTTGTATAATAACATTTTGTTCTGCATGAAGTGCCTTACAGATAGATAACTGCTCCCCTGAAGGAATCCCCATTTGTTGCCTTAAACAAGAAACATTGGTACAGTGCTCTATTCCTGAAGGAGCGCCATTATATCCAGTAGCCAAAATCCTCTTATCTTTTACTGCTACTGCACCAACATTTCTTCTGACACATGTAGACCGAGTAGAGACAGTTTCAGCTATATCTAGAAAATATTTATCCCAGCTTTCTCTAATCATTTCGAACCTCCTTTAAAATTTCTTGGTAAAGTTTGTTTCTTCGTAAATCAGCCATAATTTTAGCATGGACCTCCTCCTCACAAAGCCCATTGACACCAATAATTTTAATTCTTTCTTGATCACTCCATGCCAATCCATGATACCTGTCTTTAACAGCTTCAAAGCTTTTAAGGTAATCTCTCTCCATGTCGTCTATGTCATCAACATCATCTCTCAACAACCTGTTTCTTGCTAAGTCAGGGCTTATATCAAGGAAGAAAGTTATGTCTGGCATTTTAACAACTTTCTTCTTAATATATTTATCTAGCGCCCAAAACAAACTCCAATAGTCTGAGTCACCCTTATGAATTTTTACGCTTTTGGCTAATTGATATGCTAGAGTACTGTCATGAAATCTGTCGCAAATAACAATTGTCTCGCTTTTTAGCAATGGGTTGAGGGTTTCGTTTATATGATTTACTCTATCAGCGATGTAAAGAAGTAACTCAGTGTCGTCATAAACTCTGTAACTATCTTTGTTTACAATGATATGTCTCAATGCCCCTTCTAAGGTGTCTCCAGGCTCCTTAGTTAAATAGGGTGTCTTAACCTTTAATATGCCTTTATCTTCTAAAAGCTTTTTGTATAATTTTTTAGCTTGAGTTGTTTTTCCGCATCCATCAATGCCCTCAAAAGTAATAAACATATCTATCTCCCCTCTTCCTTACTCCAAAGGACTCTAGAGTTTTCTATCTTTATTGTAATCTCAGCACAGTCATTGTCTATTAAGTTAGCAATGATCTCCCCTAAACGACCCCTTTCATCCCAAACAGGACAATCTATGTGAAGCAATATATTCCCATTTCCAATAACTTTATGTTCCTGTTTTAACGAAGGGACAATCTCAATGTTTTTGGCCTTTACAGTTTCCTTTGCAACAGTCGTCATACGGCTATCTCTCCTTTCTCAAAACTCATCTTTTATGTTTTTTGAATAATACCCTGCAGCGTTCTTGTGTCCACCTCCGCCATTTGCTTCAGCGATAACAGACACATCGAAATCACCAAGACTTCTTAAACTAACCTTATTCTCTTTTACGTTGATAATTTTGACATAATCAACCTTTGGAACACCCTCCTCTCTTAAAGCTCTATTACCGATGATTGAGGCATGTTTTTCAGCCAAGATAATTCCATAAGTATGTTTACCGTTAGAATTAATCATTGTGGAGTCGATAGCGTCTTTAACATACTGATCTTTTGACATTGTGTAGTTATCCAGAAGGAATTTCTCATTAGGCAATAATTCTGTGCTTGGATTCCCTAAAAACCTGTCAACAAAGTACTTATTGCCAGAAGAGCTATGTGTAGCTTGAAATAAATTGTTCAATTGGTCTCCATCGTCCTTTTCATCTCTCCACATATCATAATTATCAACAGCCAAAGCAAACTCCTTTAACTTCATCATCTCTTCCTCTAGCTTTAAAAAGAAACCTAATCCAGCTAAATACTGTTTATAATTCTCGTACTCACCCTCACTATGCCACTCTAACTTCAGCAAAGAAAGAGAATACATTATTGAGATGTAAAGGGCAAAAGTAGAGCACATGTCTTTACTGTAATAACAATGAACACCTTTGTCTGCAAATATAGGTATTTTTTTTTCAAAAGTTTTGTGGTGATCAAATATGCATACATACTTGTCTTTAGAATCTCTATCAATTATCTTTGCCTCACACATATAGTCAAGGGTTTCTTCAGAGAACCTCAAGTCGCTCACAAAAAACCTTGGCTTAACTCCAATTTGGGATGAAAGGAATCGTTGGTCAGCAGCTTTCTCAATCTCATGTATAATTTTATCGTCGACGTCATCGTAAGAGCAATGAATACAGTAGTGAGAATACAATCCAGAATCCTCACTCATTACATCTCTAAAAACAATGGGAACCTCTTCGTTGTTAGATATGAATTTGTCTAATGCGTGTGTAAAATCTATGAAATACCTGTATCCATGATCTTCTCCTAAAGAATAATAATCGTCTTTAACCTTACATATCGTTTTTACAAAATAATCAAAAACAACAGAACACCCATAACCATCTAAGTCGTTATGGCTAACATGAATAATCATAAATACTCATCCTTTCGTTAATAATGCAGGTTTATTTTATTTATTTTAAGTTTGAGAGGTTAACTACTAAAATTTATTTCGTGAACAAGGTAATCCATCCCTTCAAGGTATTCAAAACTATAGGGGTTATCACCATAAAGCTCTACCATAAGAATATGAAAAGCTTTTGCAGCACTTTCCTTTATAGACACTCCTGTAGTATTTATGGCATAGTTAGCATACCTAAAATTACTCATCTCTTTTTGGTATGTGCTTAATCTATCCTTAACTACGTTTATAGGGTCCTTCCTTTTATTGACTAACCTGTTATAAATCTCGCTCCAATCAGCCCATAAGAATATGACAATGACGTCTTTGCCATAAAGAAATTTTAGTTGCTTTACACCCTCAATTTCTGCAGCGCAAACAGTTATATCATTCTTCTCTCTAGCCTTTTCGACAGCTTTTTTTGTGTATCCATAGTGTGTGCCGTGATATGTAACGTATTCAGCAAACTCATTGTTTTCACTCATTTTTTCAAACTCATCTAAGGTAATGAAGTCGTAATCAACCCCGTCAACCTCGCCTGGCCTTGGGTCTCTTGTGGTCACGCTTAATAGTTCAGGAAGCTTCATAGCTCTAATTGTAGATGTTTTTCCTGAGCCACTAGGACCTAAAAATATAACAATTTTACCTAAATTTTCCTCTGACATCACAAAAAAACACTCCTTTTGCTGTATATTATTCTGTTACTGAGTCTCCAAACATCTCCTTTAACTGTCCATTTCTTTCATCAAAAGAGTCTAGGAAGCCGACGGCTTTTTTGCTAACCTTCTTAAAAAGCGATTTGAGGTCTTTAGCTAAAACCATGACAGCTTTGTCTTCAGGCTTTTCCTCGTTTTCTCTCTCAAAGAAAACTCCGCTAAAATCAATCATGTAAAACTCAGGAGCGTTTTCTGACTCAGTAAATAATGTAGTTAACAGTCTTTGGCTAATATCTTCGCTACTCTTATCATTCCACTCAATAGCATAAGATAAATTTACAGTGCCACTCTCTTTTTCCTCTTTAAGGCAAACAACTTTTACATTTAAATTAAGGTTTTCATGCTTATTTCCTTCACCATTATAAGCGCTCATCTTTTCTTCAACTAAAACTTTTCTCTCCATAATATTCTCTCCTCTTTTCTACTCTTTAATTAAATCAGGTCTACACTTACTATGATAAACATTGCCTTCATTATCATGAACCAAATCCATACCCCTCCTCTCTGGATCTGTAGGGATAATGCACCCGCATAAGTGACAAGTGCCAGGGCAATTCAAGTGCTTCATTAAAAACTTCAAGGTAAACTTATTTCCATTCTCCACATAAACGCCGTAATATTTGTCAAAATCCTTGGCTCTTTTTGCATCAATATCTAAGTAGTTAAAATTAGAAAAAATCTTCAACCCTTTAGATTTCGCCTTCTCCTTCGTCTTAGCAAAAACAATAGCAACTCTTGTGCCATACTTTTCCGAAACATACCACGCTTTCGGACCTTTATACGGTTTTCTAGGCATGAAATTAAACACTCCTTACATTGGAAATAAATACATATCGTACAACTCTTTACACAAAAAGTAGTCATCGCCATCCAAGTCTTTTTCTGCTCCATCACCCCAATCTTGAAAAACATAAGTAATTCTACCATCGTGATAAAACCTTAAATAGTCAGCAGGGCCTCCATAAGAAAAACAAAGACAATCACAAGGCTCTAAATCATTAAAGCCCTTATGAAAATCTTCATCCCAACACAAAGCCAAATCATTTATCGACTTGTATTCTCTTTTTCCCTCTTCTAAAAAAGCCCTAATTGTCTCTTTGGTGTCTTGCCATGCCTCTTCAATTCTTTCTGCACAGTTTTTTTCCTTAGACACTCTAATTTCTCCCTTCTTTGAGTGTGAAAGTTAAGGCGTAACTAAAAAAACTCCTCCACTTTTTAAGCTACGCCTTAAACTCTGCACATTAACTTTACCACATGTTTCAATACAAATCAAGGTAAATTTTGTTTTTTATACCGTTTTAGTTATTCCCTTGGGCTTGTCTTTCTGTCTTTACCCAAATAGTCCAATGAATTCCAAAAGGGTCATATGAAGAAGTAATGTCAAAAACAACTTCTTCAAAACCTTCTTTTTTTAACTCATCAATTTGTGAATTAGGAAAAGACTGGACATCTTCAGGCCTTATTGTATTACAGAATTTTTTGCCTTCGCAGTATAAAAGAAAGCCTTTATCAAGAAAAAACTCTTCAGGTAAACAAGTGTTAGCTTTTTTTTCGTTATTAATTAATGTTTTGAAATACTCTTCACTATATTTATCTTTTATACAGTCGGCACATAACCTTTTCGGCAAACCGTCTAACTCCAAAATGTCATGCTCGCCTTGGCCTGGAAAATCAGCAATGAACCTAATAACTTTATTGCATTCACCACAAGAGCTAAACTCATCAGAAAAACCCCATCCTCCACTAAAGAATAAAGAATTAAACTGGTGATCTTTCAACATTTCAATCTCTTTGTCAGTGTCGTCATGAAGTAAAACAGAGAAATCTGCAACAACTTTACGAGGAATAGAGCTTTCAATCTTACCACCACTAGATTTACAATCAACGAAAAAATCGGCATAAAGCAACTTTTTGCCGTTATTTACTTTTTTATTACTTTCGTAGAATTTTTTAATAGTGTCCTGGGAACAAAACTTCTCTAATAAATTAAACGCAAACCTCTCTACATCATTCCAAGAGTCAAATATGCAAAAATCTAACTCTTTGTTATTCTCATCAAATCTCTTTGCTAGTTGAAAATTTACATCTGAATCCATCAAGACTTTTTCAACTTTTTTGTTAACCATTTATTAATCCTCCAATTCAAAAAGTTCTTCAGAGCTCCACTTAAGATTGAATTTGGACTCCATTGTATAAAATTGAGAGGCAGACAAATGACCGAACCCTCTTACTTTTATGGTGTTTATGATTCCCCAAACATCTTCGTTGAAAACGGTGGGTAAATAGTCCAAGAAGATCTTGTGTTTAGGAGTTATCTTTAGGTTGACTTCAAACTTTGATTCAATTTTTTCTAAATGAGAAGCTAATATAGAAGGGCTAACAAAGTTACATGGGGGTACACTTCTATCATCAACGTAATAATCGGCATAAATTTTGTTACTCGTTGAAAAATTTAACCAAGGAGGATTTTCATTTATCCCGTCATAAGGAATTTCATGTTTAGCCAACCACTCTTTTAAGGGTTTGATGCCATTATTTTCTTCGCTGCGACATGTCCAAATTATGATCCAGTCACCAGCAGCCTTTCTTTCTTTTAAAATGTTAACGATGCCATTATTAAGCATACCAATTTGTGGAAAAGCGTGTTGACACAAAGTTCCGTCGAAATCCCATGAGCCAACTTTCATGGGACCAAAATCAAAAGAAATATCTTTGACAGACATGGCGTTTACATTATTATTATCCATTTTTACATCTCCACCTTTTTCTAAGATAAATCAAGCCTCCTACTAGAAAGTAGGAGGCTTGATTTATATTAATTGTTATAAACCAATTGCAAATCCAAATATTATAGAAGACCCTTTATTATCAAACTCGTAGCCAATCCTGCCTTCAATATTATAGTCTTTAAGGAAAAAATTGTCTAGTGGTATATTTAATTTTGAACCATAAGAGGCACGAACATTCAATAAACCATTACGATTAAACCCTACGCCTAAAAAAGTATAGTTGTTATCGGTCAAATAATTAATTTTAGCTAAGCCAAACCCGATCTGTGGCGTTCCAACATATACAATGATATTCTCGCCCAAAGTAGGTAGCTCAGTCTCGAAAGACACCCCATTATTAGCAACAAACAAGGCTGTATCAAAAGCAAAGCTAACAGCACTAAGAGCAAAAATCAAAGTTATTGTCAGAATCAAAACCATTAGATATCTCATAACAAAACACCTCCTTTTTCTTCAATTATATAACACAAGCCTAATAACGACAAGCAACCTTAGCTACTTTTTAACCTTATTTTGGAGACTTTTAAACATCTCTCTATAATAAACTGGATGTATCTCTGCCAAGTTACAATATAGTTCGCATAACGGAGATTTAACAAAACAAGTGATAGACCCCGAAGGCTGACTAGCATAATCTTTCATCGCTAACTCTAAAATTGCAACACAAAGACCTTGAACCTCTCTCTCTTCTGCATTAAAACTCATTGTAGTCGACACCTCCATCATCATTATAAACAAAATGACTCTTTGGATATATCGATATGATACACATGATAGAATCTAATCGCTTACGGCACTTACGATTTGTGTATTTTAAGTAATAGCCATCACAAACATGATTTTTAGTGTCTACATCACTAACTACGAATTTTTCTCCATCTCGAAGCTCAACTAAATGCCCTCTTTTTAATGTGCTCAATTCCTCATCCCTCCGCTTTTAAAAAATAAAATAAAAAAAGCAAGCCTATTAAGCTTGCTAAAACCTTAATCCCAAATACGTATTCTAGTTGAATCAACTCTTATCAACCAATAATATAAATCTACTCCAGACAAAACAGGTTCACTAGGGTCAACATGAATGATCTCTTGACTGTGTTGCTCCCCAGAAGTATATTCAGTTACAATACGATAACTATCTTCCATTAAAAATATGGTGTCACTCCTTTCATTTGGCCTTAACGCCAATGTGTGAGAAACACGCCCTGTTCTTAAGTTATAGAGTGTGATATGTAAAGGGCTGTTAGAATCATTAATAATCACACCTGAGTAAGTTTCTCTAGTAGGTGATTCCTCGATAACCACTCCACTTGGCAAATCAATAGTCATTATGCACGCTGATAAACACGACATCACTAAAACTAACAAAACTAATACTTTCTTCATTTTTTTAACACTCCTTTTTATTTATTATACCCCTAGCGGAGTGGTTAGAGAAGCTCTACATAAGGAAAATAACTCCATTAGCTATAGTAAAAAGAATTGCTACTACAGCGTTTTTCCAGTCTTTTTGAGCAATAGCTGTTATGGCTGTAATTATAAAGCCAAACATTATAAGAACAACGCCTATGTTGTAAATAAGTTTCATGTAATCTTTCATTTTTTACTCACCTATTCTTGACAAAGCTAGGCTTGCAACAAAAAGGAGGCTACCCAATATAACAACACCTACAACCTCTATGTTTAAGCCAGAAACGATAAACCCTACACCCAATAACAAAACCACTAAAGACACTGAGTCTCACCCTCTCCATATTGATTTAAGGCTCTCTTCCCTTAGATATTTGACTCCATAACTTTAAGACTTCCTCCCAATCATCTAAGGGAAGACTAAAGAAGCCTTTCCAGCAGTTTTTATTACTAATTTTGACACCTTTTTCGTTAACTTTAATCTTCCAACCACCCTTTCCTTCAGCTATAACTTCCACTTGAATTCACCTTCCTTATACTCCATATACTTCTTTAAAGTCCTTCATCTGTTTTAAGCCCCTCCAAGTAAGCCCTTTCCAGCCTTTTCCTTTCCTTTCTCCCACAATGCAAGCATAGGCTTTTATAACTACCAATACTAGAGTGCAAATCTTCAACTACAACACTTTCTTTCTTACATTTTTTACAAGTGCCATAAGTGGCTTCCCATGTCTCATAATAAACAGATACGTCCATTAAAGCATAAAATTCCTTCTCACAGTCCTCACAGGTAATCAATTCTGTTTCGTGAGGCTCCATTTCATCAGGAAGATATCTGTACGAACAATAAGGGCAAACAACGTAATCGTCTGAACGAGTATAGTCTCCATTTTTCATTTTTTAACTCCCCCCAATTTTCTACCGCAGCGAAAACAATGGTAAGCTTTTGTATTCTCAAGGTACAAATCTCCTTTGTTGTCTTTCCAAGAATGGACTAGTTGCCAGTCATCAGAAGAGGGTCCATTAAATAAATAAAACTTACCACATTCTTTTCTTTTTTCTAGCCGACAATATTTACATGGTTCTTGGATTCCCTCTATAGTCTCAAGATCAACATTTCTATCTATCATTCTGTTCTTCTCCTTTCCTTGGCCACATATATTTTGGATATACCTTAGCAATTAAAAACCTAATGTCTTGAGTCCCACACATTACTTTGTCAGCCTCTCTAACGTCTCTATCTATATGGTCACAGCATTTACAAATTTTAATTAATGCTGATTTAAGTCTTTCAGTATTATCAAAAGATGACTCTTCTTCGTTTAAAGACTCTTCATTTTTTGATAAGTTGTAGTTTTCCACGCTATAAAAGTCAGGTCCTAATACAGCATCTCCACACCTACGACATTTAAGAAGGCCATCTACCGCTAACTCTAAGTCACATGATTTAAAGAAACAGACTAATCTTTTTATTAACTTCATTGTTTTCCCCCTTTCTAATACAAATCAATCCTCATAGATTTCAGGATTTTCTAAATAGTCATCTACTAAATTTTTCATACCTTCTATTGTGTCTTTAACGGTGTCTTCACTATCATAAAATCCATCTTGAAAAAACCAACCATCAGAAAGTCTCATGACAGTGAAATACAATAAAGGATATCCAGCTAAACATTTTTCTCTCCGAACATCAATTTCAAACCCCTTATAAATGACCTTCAATCTCTACACCTCTCAGTTATGACGTTTTTAAGGCTAATCTTTATTTCTTCCATCCTCCTCTATAAAAGGTTGCCCACAAAAAAGGCACTCTGGTTCTGAATATGTTGGTCCGTCACATTCAGGGCAACTAGGAACTTGATATTCCTTCTCCACTCCAGCTTGCAATGAAGGGTTAGAAAAGACAGGGTTCCTTGGCGGTTTGTTTGCATTACGACGATTTCTCATCCTTCTCCCTCACCTTCTGTATATACGTTTCAATATAAGAAATTAAAAATAATATTTTCCCTCTAATTGGATCCTGATAGTTCAAAGCCATTTCTTTTATTTCATTTAGTTCTTTCTTTAAAACATCTTGGCTCATCACTACACCTCCTTATTTGTAAAACTGAAATAATTACATGATCATAAAGTTTGCCCAAAAAAAACACCCATCTCCACATTCTTTAGCTATTCTTATTTATTGCCCAAAACGGTTTTCTATAACCATACTGCCTCTTTACCCTGTTGATAGTATCTTCTAGTGTAAAAAACGTGCCGCAGTATTCATAGTCCATAAGCTTATAGACTGATCTATTACCTATGTTAGGCTTTTTAAGCACAGTAAACATATGACCATTTCTAAATAACTGATCATAAATGGCAATTTCGTAAGCCTCGTACCCATTCTCTAGTCCCCACCAATACCACATCCTAGCCCAATCATCACAACCCCTGTTTCTCTTTCTAGGCTCAAAAAAGAAAAAATCTGGCTCCTGAGGACTATGACACAATAAGTCTCTCTTATAAGGACATGCCAATAACAGACTCTCAAAGTCTTCCATTCTGTACTCTTTCACTCTAAACCACACTTTAGGTAGCTCAATCCCTCTGTATTTGGTAAACCTAAAAACCCAATAAATTAAAGGGCTGACCCAAGATCGAATTAGCTTTAAATAAAGGACTAGCATAAACCCTTCTAAATGTTTTATTAGACCTTCTTTAGCCATCTCTTTGCCCCTCCATATACTTTTCTAATACCTTAATCGCTTTATCAAGCTCCTCAGCCCTTTCTTCCTGATGTTGATTCATTAGGTCATACATTACAGATTGTTCTTCTGACAACCCTGACACTTCCCATCTTTCTTCTGTCTTTTCCCGATAAGCCTGAAGTATTCTTAAGGCATATCCTTCAGGAGTGCCGTCAATATGGTAATAAAAACATACTCTGTTTCTGATTTCTGGCAATTCTCTCTTCATTTATTTCCCCCCCTTAAAATGGAAATCAATTTCGTTTATCAAATCTTCTTCACTTTCAAACTGTTTGCCTGTATCGGTTATAAAATAAGCTATCGTAGGCTCACCAAAGCCATTTCCTTTTACTGGGGTATGTACTTCCTTTTCTACCTTTACGCCTCGATATTCTCCTAAAAACTTCAAGCTATGGTATTTTTCGCCGCCCAAACTTAATGTCAAGTTCCAGTTGATACCCATTCTTACACCTCCCAGCTTCTGCTAACCCCACAAATAAGGTTAGCCGTTATCTCAAAATCATCTTCAAATTCAAACACATCTACTTTAATACGTATTTCGAGACTTTTTTCATCAAACAATAGATCACGTACCAAGTCCTGAATAAGTTCATGCAATAACTGACTCTTTTGCAACTTTATTAAGTCTATAGATGCTTGTGATGCTTCTTTTTTACTTATAATTACACTGTGTTCAATCATTTACAGTCTCCCTCCCACTCAATTAACTTATTTGCTACTTTACCAATCAGCCATGAGTCAGAAATAAAATATTGAACATCACAAGATAACATTGTTTGAGTGTGTTCTTTATAGATTAAACTCCAGTCTTTTGCATCCTGTAGCTCTATAGGACCCATATTTTCAACGTTAGTAAGTAAATTTATTATCTTGCCTGTTACTTCATACAGGATTATAAACTCAACTATTCTGTCCTCTCTGTTATCCTTGTGGTAATATCTCCAATCTTCCAAATACCATTTCTCCCAAAGCATATTAGATATACGGTATCTTCGACTAGGAACAACTATAAAATCTAAGTATTCATTATCTTGCAGCCTCCTGCAAGTTTCTTCAAGATAATCAATATCCTTAACTATTGCCCTAGCTGTCCTAAGCTGCCAACCATAATCTTGCTTGTTTTTATCTAAATACTTTGTTGCAAACTTATTAAGTCGTTTGTCGTTTGTCATTCTCCTTCTCCCTCCAATTTTCTACCGCAAACAGGGCAGTAGTTAACTTCGATTCCAATCTCATCAATATTCCCTTGCTCAGTTTCACGCCTATAGATTAACTCCCAAAACCTAAATGATGTGTTACGTCTCAAAAAGAACCCATCTGTCTTTTTTTCTCTTCCATCGCAGTGAGAGCAAGGCTCTTGCTCTTTTTCTAATTCATCTGAAATGTAGTCAAGTATGTGCTGTATTTGTAAGCAATTATCAGCANATGTCTTATAGTTTGTCAGCCTAAGCTCTTCAACTTCCTCTTTAAGATTCATTCTCTTTCCCCCTTCAATTTTTGTATTTCTTTTTAATAGTACAACCCCATTCATTCTCTTCCCCATTACATTCTGGGCAAATTCCCTTTGAGGCATCATATTCATACTTACTAGATACTTTCGCTGTACCTTCCTTACCACAAAACATGCAATTAAGTGATAAATCTACCTCACTCTTGGCGTTGTGTTTTTTGTTCATTCTCCTTTTCCCTCCAATTTTCTTGTTATCAAATCCTTCAGCGCTCACATGAAAATCATCTACTCCCATTCTCCTCCCTCCAATCCTTTTCTAACTTCATCGTTCCATTCTTTTGCATCTAAGAGAGGCTTCATATTTGTTACCATTACCAATAAGGAGCCGTAACTGTTTTGAATCTCATATTCTATTTCTTTTTTTGAACTCCTTGATAAACCACGCCCATAGTCTCGGGCTAATCGCCTTATACCCTCCTTGCCGTGATATATACCCCCTTCACCCATTATGTTCTGATAATTGGATAGAATAGCCTGGTGTAGCTCGTACGTGTATTCATTAATTGTCATATCGCTTCCCCCCTTCAATTTTTGTATTACTTTTTAATAGTACAACCCCATTCATTCTCTTCTCCGTTACAACTTGGACAAATTCCCTTTGAAGCATCATATTCATACTTACTAGATACTTTCACTGTACCTTCCTTACCACAAAACATGCAATTAAGTGATAAATCTACCTCACTCTTGGCGTTGTGTTTTTTGTTCATTCTCCTTCTCCCCCCAAGAGTTCTGGATTTTCATGGACATTGCCGATGATTTCGCTAACCTTTGCAATGCCCCAAAGCCAAGATGTGTCTGTTGTAAATTGAGAAGTTTCTTCACAAAAATAAACCTTTAAAATTTTTCCATATTTTGTTAAGAGCATATCCCCCTCATATATCTCATCCGTTCCACTCTTATCTGTAAACCCTGTACAAAACTCAATATCTACACCTTCATCATAATTAGGGTCATAATCTACAAGTTGCTCATCGCCATCACTATCAAGTATCCCAATTATTTGTAGACTTCCATCTTCTGCCGTCTCAGTTAGTAGACTAGCAAACTCTTCATACCTTTTTAAGTCTCTATTCCATACTCTAAATTTCAGATTCATTCTTCTTCTCCCTCCGATTGTGAGTATACAAAAGATGTATCGCACCCATAACGGTCATAAACATATCCACGATTACCATAATCGTCTACAAAGGTTCCGCCTATGAGTTTTATCTCTGATTTTACATTCTCCGTGTAGATAGCTATTACTACTTCAGAACAATCCAGCCCTTCAGATTTCAGCTTTTTTCTAATCGACTTAATTTCTTTGTCTAAAATTAACATTATTCTTCTCCCTCCAATCTTCTGCCACATTTAAGGCATATAAAAGCGTCTGTGGCTTTTTCATCAAAGTATCCACCCTCAATTTCCCATT
>SL_3KL_010_SEDDRAFT_10000421_pt1 | contig 34483 bp, 31 predicted proteins | sample SodLakKL_010_SED_2_FD_10381 | JGI IMG/M metagenome (IMG submission 10381) | reverse complement strand
CTGAGTGAGCGAGGTTGCGGACGGTAGCCGAGCGTGAGCGTGGTCGCCCGCGCTGCTGTGTCCGGATCGGCCAACACCGGCTGGATGGGTCCACGTCACCTTCCGACCGGCACGGCGGACCCGAACATGCGACAGGCGGCAGCCAAGCTCGGAGAGATCGGAGTGGAGTGGAGGACGGGAGCACCTACCGCGGTGGCCGAACCCCGGGCAGCTGCTCTGACGGTCCGCGACGCCGCGCAACTCCTCGGCGTCACGCCGTCGCGGATCTCCCACATCGAGGAGCAAGACCACCTGGCGAACCGTGCGGAACGCCCTCATCGGTATCGCTACCCGCTCGAAGCGGGTCAGCCCTGAGTGCCAGGCGACACCGCCGCGCTCCTCCATGGCGCCGTCACCGCGGGCGCGACCCCGAGCTTCGGTCCCGAGGCCGACCGGCTCGACGCGGCGTGGGAGACCCTCGAGGACCGGCTCGGCGCCGAGGCGGCTGCCACGCTCGCACAGCGTGGCCGGGGCTGACCCCTGCGCGGATGGTCGACGAGGCACTGGCGGTGCTCGACGGTCTGGTGGCCTCTGGCGAGCCGGCCACCCTCGACGGCCAGCGGTGAGGGAACGGCGCACGCTCCAGCGGGGCGTTCGATCGACACGATCCGCCTGCAATGTGGGTGCGATCCCACGCCCGCAGCCTCTGCCCCGGACGTGTACGCGACCGGTTGGGCGCAACCCGGCCGGGGAAGGATCCGGAGGAGAGCCGATGCCCACCCAGACCACGATCGATCAGGACCGGCTCGAGCGGTTCCTGGGCCGCTTCGTCGAGGACGCCGCAGCCGCCGGGTCGCCCGTGTGCCCCTACCTCGGCGACCGGCTGGGGCTGTACGCGGCGATGGCCGACGCGGGGCCGCTCACGGCGGCGCAGCTCGCCGAGCGCACCGACACCCGCGAGCGCTACGTCCCCGAGTGGCTCGACGTGGCCTCGCCCATGAGCTGGGCGACGTCGGCCGTTGTCCCCGTGTCCGCCAACGACAGCCGCCCCGTTGAAGATCGGCTTGGCTTGGTTGTGTCGTTGTTAACGACGATCGACGCAGGCCTGCGCATAGCGGTTGGCGATCGGGTGCTCCGTGGATCCCGCACGGATTGCCACGAGGCTGGCTGCTCGGCCGTCGGATGTGATCCATGCCGAATGTGATCCGGATGTGATCCCAACGCTTTGTCGGCCCTGAGCGTCGAAACCGCAGGCCTGCCCCGAATATGGGTCTGACCTGCGGAAACGTGGCGGAGGGAGAGGGATTCGAACCCTCGAGACCCGTAGGTCTACCCGCTTTCGAGGCGGGCGCACTCGGCCGGACTATGCGATCCCTCCAGGTGCTCGCTGCACGACGTGCGGCGAACGGACCGGAGGGTACGCAAGCCGCGACGCATGCGGCAACACCGTGGCAGCGGCCTGGACCGTCGGGACCTCACCGCCCGGACCGCGATGTCCCGGCCCCATCAACGGCACGCGCGGCCGGTACCACGTGGACACAACCGCACGCGGGTGCGCCGCGGGTCAGGCGCGCTGCGCCCGGAAGAAAGCACGCAGGGGTGCGCCGCACGCGTCACCGAGCACGCCGCGGACCACCTCGACGTTGTGGTTGAGGCGGGGATCGCGTGGGATGTCATAGAGCGCACCGACCGCGCCGGCCTTGGGATCATCGGCGCCGAAGACCAGCCGGGGGAGCCGCGCGAGCACCATGGCCCCGGCGCACATCGCGCAGGGCTCGAGGGTGACGTAGAGGGTGCAACCGTCGAGCCGCCACGACCCCACCGCCTGAGCGGCGTCGCGCAGCGCGAGGATCTCGGCATGCGCGGTGGGGTCCCGGTCCACCTCGCGGCGGTTGTGCCCGCGCGCGATGATCTCACCGTCGCGGACCACCACCGCCCCGATCGGCACGTCGTCGTGCGCCTCGGCCGCCATGGCCTCGGCGATCGCCTCGCGCATCCACGTCTCGTCCACACCACCACCGTAGGCGACCCGACGTGCGCTGACGGCACGCGCGCCACCATAGGGGTACCCCCCTCTCCTACGAGGTCCGGTACCCTGCCGACGACCACGGCCTGGAGGCATGCCGCATGCACGGGTACGACGCCAACCGCGACGAGCTGCTCGGACGCCTGCGCCGCATCGAGGGGCAGGTCCGCGGCCTCCAGCGCATGATCGAGGAGGACCGGTACTGCATCGACGTCCTCACCCAGATCTCGTCGGCGACCCGCGCGTTGCAGGGCGTTGCCGTCAACATGCTCGACGACCACGTCCGCCACTGCGTACGTGACGCGATCGACCAGGGGCCGTCAGCGGCCGACGAGCGCATCGACGAGGCGCTCGACGTGATCCATCGACTGATCCGCAACTGATCCCGGAGGAAGCTCCCATGACGACCACCCGCACCTACGACGTCCCCGGTATCTCCTGCGGTCACTGCAAGGCCGCGATCGAGGAGGAGGTCGGCCAGCTCGACGGGATCATCGAGGTGGACGTCGACGTCGATTCCCGCAAGGTCACCGTCACCGGTGAGGTCGACGACGACGCGATCCACACCGCCGTCGAGGAAGCCGGCTACGAGGTCGCCGGGACGTCCTGACCGCCGATCGGCTCCGAACCCGTCCGGGCGGTGCGTGCCCGACGTAGGGTCCCCTGTGCCGCACCTGCCCGACGGAGCCGCGATGAGCCCACCCTCCCTGGAACCAAGGGTCGCGATCGAGACCCTCACCCAGCTCGACCGCGAACTCGGTGACGTCGATCCCGACACCCGCGCCATCGTCGGGCTCCGGCCCGAGGCTCCCGGCACCGTCGCCCTGGTCGACGTGACCCTGCACGACAACGGCATCCTCGAGGTCGCCGACGACGTCGCGGGGCTCGTGGTCGTCACGGCCGAGGAGGTCACCAGCGACGACGAGGTGGTGGGGCTCACCCAGCTGCTGTGCGTCCTCCGCGACGGCACGGAGTTCGGCCTGTACCGGGTCGGTGGCGACGACGAGCAGCCGAGGATCTGGCGCACCGACGCCGACCCCGACGATGCTGCCGACGACCTGCGGCCCCGNGATGTCGCCTCCAACACCGCGCGNCGCGCCTTCGGTCTGCCNTCGCTNGTCGAGCCGATCTCGGTGGCGGACATCGCCGCTCGGACCTGGCTGCTCGCGGTCGCCTCGGCAGCCCTGCAGGCCTTCGACACCCCGGACGGTCCAGCGGAGGTCACGCCGGAGGACCTCGGCCCGGTGGCCGGACACGGTCCGCTCAGCGCCGTCGCCACCGACGACGATGAGCTGCCCACCTGGGACGAGCTCCACCGTGCGGCGATCGCGGGCGAGCTCGAGCTCGGCAGCCACCTCACCGTGGATCCCGACCACGCGGCCTGGCTCGACGCCGATGCCTTCGCCCAGGTGCTCGACCGGACACTGCCGTCGACCGACGAGCTGCTCGGCTCCTTGCGGGTCACCGGTGACGACGACCTGCTCGCCTGGGTGATCGGGCGTCTCTCGTCGGCGGAGGGGCTGCAGCACGGGTACGTCTGACCCCGCCGGCCGCGCGCCGCCGCACGACCGGCGACCCACAACCCCGCAACCGGGTCCGAGGTGGTCGCACCCGGCCCCTAGCCTGCGGCGCATGCCACCACCACCTGCCGCGAGCTTCCCCGGCCCGGACGTGCTCGGGCGTGGCATCGTCGTGGCTCCGGGCGACGACGTGCCCGCACCCTTCGACGGCGTGCGCCGCGTCGTCATCGACGACGAGGTGCTCCGCCACCCACGAGCGGTCGCCGCGCAGCTGTTCGACCACTGGCTCAACCGTCGGCGGATCGTGATCGAGCTCGCTGCCGACAACGAGGTGGCACGCTCGCCCGAGGTGATCGACACGCCGCCGTACGCGTTGCCGCCAGATGCGGGGCTCCACCGTGAGCAGCTCCACGCACTGACGTGGGCCAACACCTACGACCTGCGTCAGGGCCGCCCGATCTGGTGGCATGGCGAGCTCGCTCTCCGGCACACCGACGGCGTCCGTGTGGACGACACCGGTAGCCGGAGGACGGTCGGCGACCTCGTGCTGCCCGACGGCAGGCCGGCCTGGATCGATGGCGGTCCTCGCGGGCCGGTCGCCCTACCCGACGATGCCACGGCGGCACTCGTCCACCGCGAGTCGATCGCGTTGCGTCGACTGACCGTGCTCGGGGACACGACACCGACGGACGCGGGCGCGCTCGCCGAGGACCAGCTGGGGGCCGTCGCGCACCCCGCTGGCCCCACCCGGGTGATCGCGCCGGCGGGCTCGGGCAAGACCCGGGTGTTGACGGCCAGACTGCGGCACCTGCTGGCCGACCGTCGGCTCGAGCCCGAGCTGGTGACCGCGGTGGCCTACAACACGCGCGCTGCGGCGGAGCTGCGTGACCGCACGCAGGACCTGCGCGCGTCGATCCGCACCCTGCACTCCCTCGCGCTGTGGATCTGCAACCTCGACGTCCGCCGCCAGGTCATCCAGGAGCGGGAGGTCCGCGCGATCCTGGACCGCCTCGTGCGCACCGCTCGCATCCCGAACCAGGACCCCTTCCAGCCCTACCTGGAGGCACTGTCCGAGGTCAGGCTGGCGCTACGCGATCCCGCCGAGGTGGAGGCGCTCCGGGGCGACGTCGACGGCTTCGCGGAGCTGTTCCCCACCTACCGCGAGGAGCTCGCGCGCCGTGGCGTCCTGGACTTCGACGAGCAGGTCTACCGGGCGATCGAGCTGTTGCTGACCCGCCCCGACATCCGTTCGGTCGCGCAGCGGGCGGGGACCCACCTCCTGGTCGACGAGTTCCAGGACCTCACCCCGGCCTTCCTCCTGCTGATCCGGCTCGTCGCGGGCCCGACGGCCCAGGTGTTCGCGGTCGGCGACGACGATCAGACGATCTACTCCTACGCCGGCGCATCCCCCACCTACCTCGTCGACATCGACCGCTGGTTCCCCGGTGCCGTGCCCCACGCGCTGGAGGTCAACTACCGCTGCCCGCCGGTGGTGGTCGATCGCGTCGGGCGGCTGTTGTCGCACAACCGCACCCGGGTCGCCAAGACCATCCGCAGCGGCACCGACGATGCCGACACCGCTGGGGACCCCGCCGGTGACGCACCGCTGACGATCTGCACCGTCGAGGCTGCCGAGATGAGCTCCATCACGACCCAGCGGCTCCAGACGCTGCTGCGAGCAGGCTGCCGGCCGGCGGACCTCGCCGTGCTCGCGCGGGTCAACAGTGCGCTGCTGCCCGTCCAGGTCGCGCTGACCGAGGCCGGCATCGCGCACACCGCGCCCCTGGATGCGACGGTCCTCGGCCGCACCGGGGTGCGGACCGCGCTGGCCTACCTCCGGCTGGGCCTCGACCTCGAGCGCATCCAGCGCGAGGATCTGTTCGACACGCTCAACCGCCCGGCGCGCAAGGTGCGCTCCGCGGTCACGCCGCTGCTGCCGAGGGGACGGCTGAGCCTCCGCCAGCTCGAACAGGTCGCGGACACCCTGGACGGGGTGCACCGGGAGCGCTTCACCGGCTACCTCGACGACCTGCGGTCGCTCGAACGGGCCATCACCGACGGGGCCGACACCGCGCTGTGCCTGCGGTTGATCCGGGACCGGATCGGCCTGGGCGAGGCGATGGACGCGCTCGACCGGTCCCGGACCCGCCCGGAGGGTTCGTCACACGCCGACGACCTCGACGCTCTGCTGCAGCTGGCGGCACTGCAGCCCGACCCGGCAGCCTTCCGCGACTGGCTCAGCGAGCGGCTCCGCGTCCCCGCCGACCCCGCCGGGGTGACCCTCTCGACGGTCCACCGCGTCAAGGGCATGGAGTGGGAGCACGTGATCGTCTTCGCCGCCAACGGTGGGCTCTTCCCCCATCGCCTCGCCGACGACGTCGAGGAGGAGCGGCGGGTCCTGCACGTGGCGGTCACCCGGTGCCGGGAGAGCGTGACCGTGGTCGCGGACCGCGAACGCCCCTCGCCCTTCCTCGCCGAGCTCGACGAAGCCAGTGACCGTGCCCCACGCTCGACGCGGGACGCTGCGGCGTCCGCCGACCCGATCGCCGCGACACGTGGCGCCGACGGCGCCGTGGCCGCGCAACCGGGCATCGAGGTCGAGCTGATCGGTGGGCTCGCAGCGCGGATCATCGACCGTGACGACACGGGGGTCGCGCTCCAACCCCTCGCGACCCACCATGATGGTCGCACCCCACCCGCGCTGTGGCTGCCCTACGGCTCGACCGTGCGTGTCGACGGGCAACCGAGCACCCTGGTGCGCCGCACGCGTCAGGCTGCGGGCGCGTCCGCGGCCGACGACGGTGACGTGCGGCTCATCGACGTCGGTGATGATCCCGCCGACGAGCAGCTGTTCGAGGCCCTCCGGGGTTGGCGGGCCCGGGTCGCCGCCGACAGCGGGGTCCCCGCCTACCTCGTCTTCCACGACCGACACCTGCGGATCATCGCGGGCCGCAAGCCGCGGTCGCTGGCCGAGCTCGCTGGCTGCCCGGGCGTGGGTCCGACGAAGCTGGAGCGCTACGGCGACGACGTGCTCGACCTCGTCGACGGGCACGCCTGACCCCGTGAACGGCCCTGTCCTCCGCGACCGTGCGGCCCGCCTACCCGGGCAGCGGCAACCGTTCCTCGGAGGTGTCGGCCGCCTCGGTGGGTCGGCCCTCCCTGAGGAAGGTGATCGCGTCAGCCAGGCTCTCGACGGGAACGAGCCTGATCGTGCGCGCATCGAAGTCCTGCAGTTCGCCGACCTGCGAGGCCGGGAACAACAGGATGTCGGCTCCGGCCCGCTGCGCCGCCTCCGCCTTGGCGGGGAGTCCGCCGATGCTGGTGACCTGGCCGTCGAAACGGATCCCGCCCGTGCCGGCGATGTGGCGTCCACGCGCCAGGTCCGGCTCCGCCACGTGGGCGTAGGTCAACAGCGCGACCATCATCCCGTGGGAGCTGCCGAGGGACAGGCTGCGGAACCATGCCACCGGGGCCAACCGCGACCACTGGCCGCCGATCCCGGCCTCCAACCCCTGTGGCGCGAGTTCGATCACCCGCACGCGGCCGTAGGGCAGCTCGGCGCCCTCCACGGTGAAGGTCTCGCCGGCCGCCGTGGTGAACGACAGCTCCTCGCCCATCCCGGGCAACGCCGCGTCGAAGTCCGTTCGGGTCATCAGGCCGACCCCGTCGATCTCGGTGATCACGGCGGCCTCCGGGAGCCCATCGTGGATCGGGTAGGCGACCTCGACGAACACGCCGAGGGGCAGATCGAACCCGGCCTGACGCAACCCGATCGCGGCCGCGAACGGCTCGCTCTGCGCGGGGCGGCTGCCCGGCGAGCCGACCCGCATGTCCCGCACCGGCGCGTCGGCCTCACGCAACGAGTCGATCGCCAGCTCGTACAGCAACGGGGGCCGGCCGACCGTCAACCAGGACCACTGTCCCGCCGGGTTCATCACCTGGCCATCGACGACCAACCGGCCGTCCATCCGCCACGCCCATCCCGGCGGGTCGTCCCCGACGACGTGCATCCACGGCACCGGCAGGACCGCCACGACGATGGCGATCAACGCCACCCACAGGCTGGTCCGCTGCAGCCGCGCCCGGCGGTCGTGTCGGTCATGCCAACGGCGCAGTCGACCGAGACGGTCGTCCTCGACCGCCTGCTGCTCGACGTCCGCCATCGGCTCGCTCCCTCGGCCGGGACAGCTGCGTCTCCAGGCCCTGTCGGCCGGCCCGAAGACGAGTGTACGGACGCGCCGATCCGTGACCCCGGCCGATGGAGCCTCGTCCTCCCCAGGCACGACGGGGCACCCTCCGGGGAGCGTTCGCGCCCGAGGACCGCACGTCTGGCTGCGGAGGTGGAACCCCACGTCCCTCGGCGCCTACGCTCCCGGCTTCCGCCCGCTCGTGGACCCCTCCGGCCTCGAGCCCCTGCTCGACACCTCTCAGGAGTGCCCCTTGCGTCGTTCCCTGCGCCTTCGTCGGTGGCAGAAAGCTGCGTTGGACCGCTTCGAGGGCTCGGGCCGCCGGGACTTCCTGACGGTGGCGACACCCGGGGCCGGGAAGACGACCTTCGCGTTGACGGCGGCGATCCGCGACCTGTTCTCGCATCCACACCGGCGCCTGATCGTGGTCGCACCGACCCAGCACCTCAAGCACCAGTGGGCCGCCGCCGGCGCCGACTTCGGGCTGCACCTCGAGCCCGATTGGTCCTCGAGCGACGGGTTCCCCGTCGACATGCACGGCGTCGTCGTCACCTACCAGCAGACGGCTGCCAGCGGACGAGCGCTCCGTGGTCCCGCCGACGACGCCTTCGTGATCCTCGACGAGATCCACCACGCCGGCTCGGAGCGGGCGTGGGGTGAGGGCATCGCCACCGCCTTCGAGCTGGCCGCGCGTCGCCTCCAGCTGTCGGGGACACCCTTCCGCAGTGACCAGGACCCGATCCCCTTCGTCGAGTACGCCTTCGACGAGGCGGTCGCCCACTACACCTACGGCTACGGCGAGGCGCTGGAGGACGGCGGGGTCGTCCGTCCGGTGTTCTTCCCCGCGATCGGCGGTCACATGGAGTGGATGGCCCCCGACGGCGCCGAGATGTCCGCGAGCTTCGACGACGTGCTGGACCGGACGGCGGCCTCCCAACGCCTCAGGACCGCGCTGTCGCCGGACGGCGAGTGGCTCCCGGCCGTCGTCGACCAGGCCCACGGCCACCTGCACGAGCTGCGCGAGACCCACCCCGACGCGGGTGGGCTGGCGATCGCGATGGACGTCGACCACGCGAACGCGATCGCTCGGCTCCTGCGGCAACGGCACGGCGTCCGCCCCGTCGTCGCCACCTCGGACGACCCGCTCGCCAGCGAGCGCATCGCGGAGTTCGCCGCCGGCACCGACCCCTGGATCGTGGCCGTGCGTATGGTGTCGGAGGGTGTCGACGTCCCACGGCTACGGGTCGGGATCTACGCCACGAACACGGTCACCGAGCTGTTCTTCCGTCAGGCGGTCGGACGTCTCGTCCGCTGGCACGGTCCGCTGCGTCGCCAGAAGGCCTTCATGTTCGTCCCCGACGACGTGCGCATCCGCACGTTCGCGGTGCAGCTCGCCCAGCAGCGGACCCACTCCCTGCGGCGGCGGGAGGCGAACGGCGAGCAGCTGCCCGTCGAGCTCGACCAGCTCCCGGCCGGTGATGACGATCAGCTCTCGCTGTTCCAGGCGATCTCGGCCACCCCGGCAGACAGCGACCCGACCAGCGTGTTCGACGACACACACCCCGAGGACCTCATCCACGATCCGGTGGACGACCTCACCCTCGAGATCGAGCTGGCACCCCCTCCACCACTGCGAGGTGGCGGCGGCGACGGCACGGCGACCGTCACGGTGAGCCGTACCCAGCGCAAACGTGAGCTCCGCCAGGCCAACGCCGACCGCGTGCGCATGATCACCCACCTGACGGGACTGACCCCGGAGGTGATCAACGCCCGGCTCAACCAGGAGTCGGGGGTCTCCTCGGTGGGGGACGCCACGCTCCGTGAGCTCGAGGTGCGTCTGCGCGCGGGCGACCGCTGGATCGACCAGCTCTGATCGGCGCGGCTGGCCTACCCTCCCTGGCGATGGACGTGACCACCGTGGAGCTCGATCGGACCCTGCGCGAGCGGGGCTACCGCGCCACGACGCCCCGCAGGCTGGTGTGGGCGGCGCTGCTGCGCGCCCCCGGCCACGTGACGGTGGAGGAGCTCGCCGAGATGGTCGACGACCAGGTCGACCAGGCCTCGATCTACCGGGCGCTCGCCCTGTTCGAGGAGCTCGGCCTCGCACGCACGAGCCGGTTCGGCGACAGCGACGCCAGCCGCTGGGAGCCCGCGCACCCCGACGAGCACTTCCACCTCGTCTGCACCGACTGCGGCCGGATCGACCATCACGTCGGTTCGCTCGTCGAGCAGATCACCGACCACCTCGATCGAGGCCACGACTTCGAGGTGCAGCAGGTCGAGCTGGTGGTCAACGGCCGGTGCCACCGCTGCCGCCGCTGAGGCGCCCGAACCCCGCCGCGTCCGTCGGGGCGCCAGGCTCAGTGCGGGACGGCGACGATCACGGTCCGACCCTGCGCAGCGCGCGCGAGGCGACGGGCACCACGGCCCAACCTGCTCGTCGCCGGAGGCATCCCCGTGATCACCACGTCACCCGGCCGGAGCAGCCGGTTGAGGCGGCCGACCACCCCCTGGACGGTGACGATCTCGATCGTGTCCCCGCTGGAGACCTGTGCCAGGTTGGCGCGGATGGCCGCTTCCTCGACATCGCTGATCGCGACCATCTCGACCTCGGCCTGCCGTGCGATGCGCGACGCCACATCGAAGGCCAACCGCGTCCCGAACTCGCCCGCCGGGCCGACGTCCTCCTGGGTCACGACGACGACCACACGCTTGGTCGCGTCGTCGTCGCCGGGCCGGCACACCAGCACCGGGACCGGGCTGCGCGAGACGACCTGGTCGATCACCGACCCGAACAGCCCCTCACGGGCGTTGGCGTAGCCCTTCCAGCCCATCACCAGCGACGTACCGCCCTGTTCCACCACGGTGTGGAGCACGCCCCCGACGGTGGACGCGTCGATCCTGACCGAGGTCAGCACCTCCGATCCCGCGGCCAGCGCGATCCGCTCAGCCTTCGCGGTCAGATCCTTGTGGACCTTGAGCTGTTCCGGTCGGGCATCGAAGGGCAGGACGTTGACCGCGACGACAGCGCCCGAGTCGGGAGCCGCCACCTGCGCCGCGATGCGCACCAGCGATCCGATACTGCGCGGGTTGGACACCGGGACCACCACGCGGTTGCCCAGCACCGTGTGGGCGCTCATCCGGGACTCGACCCTGGGTGCGTAGCGATCCGCCGTCCAGCCCGCGATGAGCGCGGTCACCAGGATCACGAGCACGATCGCGTTGACCTCGGCCTCGCCGACGAGGCCGAGGTCGCGGGCGACGATCACGGCCGCCAACGCACCCGCCGCCTGGCCGACGGACAGCGAGAACATCACCCCACGCTCGGGCCCGCTCGCGCCCATGAGGCGCCCTGACAGCTCGGCGGCGAGCCACTTGCTGACCACACCGGCGCCGAGCAGCGCACCGCCGAGCAGCAGCGAGCGCCGGTCGGCGAACAGGGCCAGCGGGTCCAGCAGCATCCCGGTGGAGATCAGGAACGCCGGGATGAAGACGCTCTGACCGATCACCCGGACACGGTCGTCGATGACCGTCCCGGACGGGACGAACCGGTTGAACGCCAACCCTGCGAGGAAGGCACCGACGATCGGCTCGATCCCGACCAGACGCGCCACGATGGCCGCCACCCCCATCCCGGACAGCAGGAACGTCAGCCGGACCTGCCGATCCTGTCCCAGTCCCGTGAAGAACCAGCGGGTGAACCGCGGGACCGCGACCAGCATGAGCAGCAGGTAGCCCACAAGACCCAGGGAGAACAGGGTCCAGAACAGCGGCCCGGCGTCTCCCCCGGCAGCGGCGGCACCGACGGCCAGGACGAGCAGCGCGGCGACCGTGGACAACAGCGTGGCGCCGAGGGTCGCGGTGACCGCCCGGCTCTTCGTCAGATCGAAGCTGGCGACGGTGCCGTAGCTGAGCAGCGTGTGGCTGGTCAACGCCGACCCGATGAGGATCGCCGGGAGCAGGGCGATGCCCATCTCGTAGGCGACCCACGTCACCAGCACCATGGGCAGCACGAAGGTGACGATGCCGAACACCACGGAGTCGCGGCGGTCCCGCGCGAACCCCTCGAGGTCGAGGTCCAGACCGCCCTGGAACATCAGGTAGAGCAGGCCCACGTAGCCGATCGTCTGGATGAAGGTGTCCTGGTCGAGGATGCCCATCACGTTGGGGCCGATGAGCATCCCCGCGACCACCAGCCCGATGATGCCGGGCAGGCGCAGCCGGTCAGCGAGCAAGGGCCCGAGCAGCACGAGAAGGAAGAGGACCGCGAAGACCGCACCCGGCTCGTTCAACGGCAGCAATCCGTCGAACATCCGTGGTGCCTCGATACGCGCTCGGGCTCCGCGGTCGTGGCCCGCGTGAGCGGCAGGAGGTCCGGCAGGGCCGAGCCCGGGCGGACAGAGCGGCGAACGCTAGCGCACCTCGTCGGTCGCGGCCGGACGCGGCGGACGTCGGGGAACGGGCGCGAGGAACCCGGCGACGGCCACCGCGACGGGGATCACCAGCAACACGAGCAGCACCTGCCGGTAGCTGCCGGTCAGGTCGTGCCCGAGGGAGAGCGCCAACGGACCGAACGCCGTCGAGGCCACGCTGATCGAGGTCACGACCCCGCGGATACGGCCGAGGGAGGCCAGACCGAACAACCGGGGGAACGATGCTGCCTCCAACGCCCGCACCGATGAGCCGGACGCACCGACCGCGACCCCGTAGGCGATCGCGGTCCACCCGGGAGCCACGTACGGGACGGCGAGCATCGCCCCCGAGAGGATCGTCATCGAGCCCAGCAGCACCCATCGGGGCGCGAGTCGATCGATCAGCCCACCGACCACCAGCATCGTGATCAGGGCCGCGACGGTCTGCGGGATGAAGTTGCCTGCCGCCTGCGTGGGGGTGAGCCCCTGCTCACCGAGCAGGTCGATCTGGTGGAACGCCAGCCCGGTGCCGATCATGCCCGTCGCTGCGACCGCCGCAGCCATGGCCCAGAACATGGAGGTCCGCAGGGCCTCTCCGCGGGTGAAGGAGGTCGCCCGTGCAGGGATCGGGTCGTCGGGGTGTGGCTCCGGGTCACCGTCGATCCGCTGGCCGACATGGGCGGGATCGTCGATCATCCCGCGCGCGGCGATCGGGACGACGATCAGCAGGATCACGGCGGCGAGGATCAGCCACGCGGCTCGCCAGCTGGTCTGCGAGATCAGCACCTCGCTGCCGACGGGCACGAGGGCGATGATCCCCGACCCGATCGCGGTGGTCACCCCGATGGCCATCCCACGCCGTCGATCGAACCAGGGGGCGACGGACGTCGTCGCGACGAGGCTCAGACCGCCCTGCCCCAGCATCCGGATCCCGACGAACCCGAGGGCCAGGGTGAGCAGCCCGGTCACCCCGGCCATGGCCGCGAGGACGAGGCCGAAGAGGCCACCGACGAGCCCCATCGCGACGCGGGTACCGCGCTCGTCGATCAGGCGGCCGACGCGCGGCATCGCGATCGCTCCGCCCAGGGTGCCGACGAAGTACGCCGCGGAGACCTGTGAACGGGAGAGGTCGAGCGCCGCCATCATCGGGTCGACGAAGACCGAGACACCGGCCGTCTGGCCCGGCCCGGTCATGCCGAGCGTGATCGCCGCGAGCACGACGATCCGCCAGCCGGAGAACCGGGTGGTGGGCCGGGGGGCGGCGGGCGCGGGGAAGAGTCCGAAGAACACGATCCGCCTCAGCCGAGCAGCAGGGTGTCGAGCCGGACGTCCGGATGCTCCCGCTCGATCCGCTCCGCGACGTAGCGGCTGCGGAACAGCGCCAGCGGCGAACCGTTGTCCCGGCGCCACACCTCGACGTCACGCATCGGAGCGAGTGCGGCGACGCCCTCCTCGTCGGTCGCGCGAGCGGTGTCGAACCGGGTGCCCTCGAGCCGGACGGGCGAGCCGAACTCGTGCTCCATCCGCCACGTCGCCACCTCGAACTGCAGCTGGCCGACCGCCGCCCACACCGGGGCCTGGTCGCCGAGGTCCGGGTGGCGTAGCACCTGGATCACGCCCTCCTCGTCGAGCTGGGCGACCCCGCGGCGGAACTGCTTGACCCGGGTGCGGTCGGCGGGGTGCGCCGTCGCGAAGTGCTCCGGGGTGAAGGTCGGCAGCGGAGGGAAGGTGACCGCGGCATCACCCGCGTACAGGGTGTCGCCGGCGCGAAGATCGGTGACGTTGACCAACCCGATGACGTCGCCGGGGTAGGCCTCGTCGACCGTCTCACGCTCGCGACCGAACACGGCGTGGGCGTACTTCGCCTGGACCTTCTTGCCGGTGCGGGCACAGGTCAACGGCGCACCCCGCTCGAAGCGTCCGGAGCAGATGCGCACCATCGCCAGGCGATCGCGGTGGCGTGGGTCCAGGTTGGCCTGCACCTTGAACACGAGCCCGCTGAAGGGGGCGTCGACCGGCCGCAGGTCGCCATCGACGTCCGGCCGCGGTCCCGGCGGCGGTGCCAGGCCGGTGATGGCGTCGAGCAGCATGCGGACCCCGAAGTTGGACAGCGCCGACCCGAAGAAGACCGGCGTGGCCTCCGCGGCCAGGAACGCGTCGAGGTCGACGTCCGCACCGATGGCGTCGAGCAGCTCGAGCTCCTCGCGGACCTCATCGGGCACCTCGTCGACGCCGCCCTCGTCCTCCTGCGCCCGCTTGGTGCCGCCAGGTCCGGATGCCGCGAACCGGTAGGCCTTCCCGGAGTCACGGTGCACGACACCCTGGAACCTGCCCTCGGGCTTGATCGGCCAGGTCACCGGCTGTCCGGTGAGCCCGAGCTTGGCCTCGATGTCGTCGAGGATCTCCAGCGGCTCGGGCGAGGGTCGGTCCATCTTGTTGACGAAGGTGATGATCGGTGTGCCGCGCGCGCGACAGACCGCATGGAGCTTCTCGGTCTGTGGCTCCACGCCGCGCGCCGCGTCGATCACCATCACGGCGGCATCGACCCCGGACAGGACCCGGTAGGTGTCCTCTGAGAAGTCGTGGTGGCCCGGCGTGTCCAGCAGGTTGAGCATCGTGCCGTCGTGCTCGAACCGCGCCACCGCCGAGGTCACGGAGATGCCACGCTTCTGCTCCAGTTCGAGCCAGTCGGAGGTCGTCGCCCGCTCGGCCTTGCGGCTCTGCACCGCACCGGCCTGCTGGATCGCGCCGCTGTAGAGCAGGAACTTCTCGGTCAGCGTCGTCTTGCCCGCATCCGGGTGCGAGATGATCGCGAAGGTCCGGCGGCGGGACGCTTCGGCGAGCACAGCGGACACAGCGGTTCCTCCAACAGGGCGAGGGCGAAGCAGCACGGTCGCGGGGCACGAGCGGGAGGGCCCTCGCGCGACGATGCCGCCCGACCGGGCGGCGGACCCCCACGGTACCGGGTCGGCAAGGGACCGCCCGGCGCCGCGGCTACTCGACGCCGAGGCCCGTCGCCAGCGTCACCGCCGCCAGGGCCCAGACGTAGAACGCGAAGATGCGGAACCTGGCCGCCTCCAGCAGGCGCAGTACCAGCCACAACGCTGCGGTCCCGACCGCGGCCGCGGTGGCGAAACCGACCGCCATCGCGGCCCAGCTGATCGAGCCGAACCCCTCACCGAGCGCGACCTGCAGGGCCTGCACGCCGGTCGCCGCCAGGATCGTCGGGATCGCGATGTAGAAGGAGTACCGCGCGGCCAGCGTCCGGGTCATGCCGAGGATCAGCGCAGCGAAGATGGTCGTCCCGCTCCGTGACAGACCCGGGGTCAGCGCCGCGGCCTGGGCGACCCCGATCAGCACGGCGACGACCACGGTGACCTGCGCGGGCCCGCGCCACGCGAAGCGCAGCCGGCGACCGCTCCGGTCGGAGGTCATCGCGTCGGTCCACCACAGCAGCCCGCCGGTCACGACCAGCGCCCCGGCCACGCCTCGCGGCGAACCGAACGCGTCGCTCAGCACACCCTGGAAGGTCAGCCCGAGGGCGCCGGTGACCGCGACGCTGAGCAGCCCGAGCAGCACCAGCTTCGTCGAGGTCGCACCGGCGAGCCCGTCGCGGCGCAGCGTCCCACCGGTGAGCTCGGCACGGACCCCGGAACCCAGCTCCCTCAGGCCGTCGCCCATCACGATCAACACCGACACGAGGGTGCCGACGTGCACGACGAGATCGAACAGGATCATCTCGGGGCTGTCCGTCGCCGGCAGATCCGCTCCCTGTTCCCGCAGGAGGGTCTGGGTGAGCACGAGGTGGCTGGTGGAGCTCACCGGGACGAACATGAACAGGCCCTGCACGATGCCGAGCAGCAGCGCGACGATCAGGGTCATCGAGGTTCCGGAAGGGGGAGGCGGGCGCCGGGTTCGCGGCGGGCCGCGGGCGCGGCACGGCGCGAACGATAGAGCGCGTGACCAGGGCGCGTCCGCAGGCACGGTTGGTCGGTCGGCCGGGACAGCGGCAGTACCGTGCGCGGGCGAGCCCTGCGGAGGAACGCGCCGTGACATCGCGAGACCCGGCCGCGCCAGATCCGGCGCCGCACGGTCCGGGCAGCCCGCGCGATCCGGGAGCCCGGGCGCGCCCCACGGGGGCCAGCGACCTCCTGGCCGTCTTCCTCGGCGGTGCGGTGGGGGCCGTCGCCCGGGTCGCCTTCGCGACCTGGTTCCCCGCCGATCCCGGCACCTACCCGTGGACGACCTTCGCGGAGAACGTCGTCGGCGCCTTCCTCCTCGGCTTGGTCCTGACGATCCTGCTCCGCAGCACGGGTCTCGACCGGCGGATCCAGCTGCTCGTCGGCACCGGGGCCCTCGGCGCGTTCACGACCTACAGCACCTTGGCCATCGAGCTCGATCAGCTGTTGCGCGATGGCGCTGTCCCGGTCGCGTCTGCCTACGCGGTGGCGAGCCTGCTCGCTGGCCTCCTCGCGGCACTGGGCGGGATGGGGCTCGGTCGCCGCATCCGACCGGCCAGCGCCGACGTCGAGGCATCCGGATGATGTGGGTCGCGGTCGCCGTGGCCGGCGGGCTCGGGGCGGTGGTGCGCTACCTCGTCGACCTCGCGGTGTCGCGACTGGCTGGCGGGCGCTTCCCCTGGGGCACCGTCGCCGTCAACGTCAGCGGGTCGTTGGTCGCCGGGCTCGTCGCTGGACTGGCCATCTCGGGCCACCTCGGCGTCGAGGTGGAGGTGGTCGTCGCAGGGGGGTTCCTGGGCGCCTACACGACGTTCTCCACCGCGATGGTCCAGGCGGCCGTCGAGCTTCGGGCGCGGCTGCGGACGGCTGCGGCCCTGCAGCTCATCGGCACGCTGGCGCTCGCGGTTGCGGCAGCCTGGCTCGGCGTCACCGTCACGAGCTGATCCCGGCGCGGTCGCCACCCGGCGTCGCTCGCCCGGCGCTCCTGCCCTACAGACGTCCCCTGCCTTACCGCCGTCCCCTGCCCTACAACCGTCCCGCGACCTCGGCGGGCCGGTCCACGCTCGGGTCGTCGCCGAAGGCGAAGTGCCGTGACATGTCGGGGGCGTAGCGGCTGGCTGGCGGGGTGCGGCCGAGCGTCTCCGCCATCGATCGGATGAAGTGGGGCGCGGCCCCACAGCACAGCCCGAGGTAGCCCACGCCCAGCTCGTGCGCCTCCCGGGTGAAGGCCTCCACCTCGAAGCGGTTGCACAGGAGTGGCTCCAGGGCCAGCGGGAAGGTCCGGCCGTCGGGGACGACGTCGCACCCCGGGTCGGGGAGACCGAAGAACGTGGGGTGCTGCTCGGTGGTGCGGTAGGGCACCGGCAACGCGGCGACGTGCCCGTCGACCGCCTCGCGGATGCGGGCGAGGACCGGCAGGGTGGTCGCCGGGCCGCGGAAGCAGTTCAGCCCGACCACGTCGGCGCCGTCGGCCTCCAGCTGTCGACAGGCATCCTCGGCGGTGACGCCGTCGAGCAGGGTTCCCTGCGCCGGCAGCGCCAGGGTGACCACGGTCGGCAGGCCCGTCGCACGCATCACCTCCAGCGCGATCCGGGCCTCGCCCGCGTGGTAGAAGGTCTCGCCGATGAGCAGGTCGGCGTCCTCCTCGAGCGCCCAGCCGGCCTGCTCCTCGAACATGGCCCGGACCTCGGCGGCGGCCGACGCGTCGCCGGGTGCGTAGCGGTTGGAGTTGGCGAGGTTGCCCGCCACCAGCGGACGTTCGCCCTCCACCTCGTCAGCGACGCCGTGGGCGATGCGCAGCGCATCGCGGTTCAGGGGTTCGAGCAGCTCCTCCTTGCCGATCAGCCGCAGCTTCTCCCGGTGGCCGTAGTAGGTGAACGCCACGACGACGTCCGAGCCAGCCCGGACCAGCTCGCGGTGGAACTGCGCCAGTGCCTCGGGGTGCTCGAGCACGACCTCGGGCACGAACGTGCCCGCCTGCAGGTAGCAGCGCCGCTCCAGCTCGAACAGGAACCCCTCGGCACAGATGACCGGGCCCTCGTCGAGTCGCTCCAGCAGGCCGCGCGGTTCGGCACGGTGTTCGTCCATGACCATCACCTCCGCGTGCTCACACCGTACGAGATGCTCGTCACGATGCTCGTCGCGTACGTCTCCCCGTGGAAGGAGGACGTACGTGATGCCGGCGACATTGCATCTGACGGTGCATCTGGCGGGTGGCGTCGTGTGCGGTACCGCGAAGCAGACACGCCCTGCCGCCGGACCTCAGGCTCACCTCGAGGCAGCGCTCTTGTCAAGCGCTCGTTTGATGGTTGGTAGCCTCGCTGGCGGCGAGAGGGGTCGCATGGCCACGACGAGCGAGCGGCGAGGCGCCAAGGACGCGCTGTTCGACGGGTTCGCCACGATCGCCGGCGCGCTCTCGTCCGGGCGGCGGGCCGAGATCGTCGAGGTGCTGTCCCAAGGCGAGCGCAGCGTCGAGCAGGTCGCCGACGCGATCGAGCAGTCGCTGGCCAACACCTCGCACCACCTGCGCGCGTTGGCCAGGGCCGGCCTGGTGGTCACGCGCCGCGAAGGTACGCGCATCTTCTACCGGCTGGCGTCGGAGCGGGTCGTCGAGCTGTGGCTGGCGCTGCGGGACCTAGCGGCCGAGCAGCTCGAGGACCTCGACCGACTGGCCACCGACTACCTCGGCGACCGCGACCAGCTCGAACGGATCGGACGCGACGAGCTCCTCCAACGCCTCGACAGCGGCGAGGTGGTGGTCATCGACGTGCGTCCCGAGGTCGAGTACGCGGCGGGCCACCTGCCGGGGGCGATCTCGGTACCGCCCGACCAGCTCGAGCGCTACCTCGACCAGCTCCCCGAGGACCGCGACATCGTGGCGTACTGCCGTGGGCCGTACTGCGTGTACGCGGACGACGCGATCCGGGCGCTGCAGGCTCGGGGGCGTGGGGCGAAGCGGTTGGTCGAGGGGCTCCCCGAGTGGCGCCGGGCCGGCGGCCCCGTGGAGACGTGACCGCCGACCCACGCGCGCTGGACGGTCATCCCCACCGACCCTGGCAGGCGGAGGGGCCTGAGCTGCGCCGCGGCCGATCATCAAGCATCTATCATCAAGCAGTTGTTTGACTATCAGGGCGCGGGTCGGCACCCTCGGCGCCAGCACACTCAAACAACTACTTGAGGAGTTCGCGGCGTGGCCCTCGTCCCGCTGGTCGATGCGCCCCTGGTCGATGAGCCCCTGGTCGATGCGCCGGAGCTGCTGCACTGGAGCCACGGTGCCCGGGCGATGTCCGCCGCCAGCCTGCTCGCCCGGGATGGCCGGCGCGAGGTCGCGGTGCCAGCCGGCGGACCGCACGAGCTCACGCCGGCAGGCCACGACCTCGAGGTCCTGGCGTGAGCCGCACATCCGTGCAGGGACGGGTCCGACTGGGGCTCAAGCAGAACCTGCCCCAGTTCGCCCTGCTGGTCGGGGTCAACGCCCTGGTCGGTGGGCTCGTCGGCCAGGAACGAACCGTCCTGCCGCTGCTGGCCGAGCACGAGTTCGCCCTGCCCGGCTACACCGCGATGCTCACCTTCATCATCGCGTTCGGGATCACCAAGGCGGTCGCCAACTACTTCGCCGGCACGCTGGCCGACCGGTTCGGCCGCAAGCCGGTGCTGCTGGCCGGCTGGCTGTTCGGCCTGCCCGTACCGCTGCTGCTCATCTTCGCACCCACCTGGGGCTGGGTGGTGTTCGCCAACGTCCTGCTCGGCGCCAACCAGGGGCTGGCCTGGTCGGTCACCGTCATCATGAAGATCGACCTCGTCGGGCCGACCAAGCGCGGCACCGCCATGGGGTTCAACGAGGCCGCCGGCTACGGCGCCGTCGCCGCCGCGGCCTGGGCCACCGGGCTGATCGCCGAGACCGCTGGGCTCCGCCCGGCACCGTTCTTCCTCGGTCTCGCCCTCGCGGGGCTCGGACTCGGGCTGTCCGCGCTGTTCGTGCGTGAGACCGCCGGTCACGTCGCCCACGAGGTCGCTCTCCGATCGCGCCCCGCAGCCGGGGCGACCCACGACAGCGCGAACAGCCACGACGGTGACCTCACCCAACGGCAGGTCTTCGCGCTGGCGACCTGGCGTGACCGGTCCCTGTCCGCGGCGTCCCAGGCCGGGCTGGTCAACAACCTCAACGAGGGCATGGCCTGGGGGCTGTTCCCCGTGTTCTTCGCGCTCGCCGGCCTGCAGGTCGGGACCGTCGGGCTGCTGGTCGCGATCGCCCCCGCGGTGTGGGGGGTCGGCCAGCTGTTCACCGGTGCACTGTCGGACCGGTGGGGCCGCAAGTGGCTGATCGCCGGTGGACAGCTCACCGAGGCAGCGGGGCTGCTGATCATCGCGTTCGGGGAGAGCTTCACGGTGTGGGCGGTCGGCTCCGCGCTGTTCGGGGCCGGAACCGCCATGGCCTACCCGACGTTGATCGCCTCGATCGGTGACGTCGCACATCCGAGCTGGCGCGGTGCCGCGGTCGGCGTCTACCGCCTGTGGCGCGACCTCGGCTTCGCTGTCGGTGCCGTGCTCGCCGGTGCGCTGGCCGACCTGTACTCCCTGGTCACCGCGATCCTCGTGGTCGCCGCCATCACGGCGGCATCCGGTCTTGACGTCGCGCTGCGCATGCGCGAGACCCACCCGCGCACCTGATCCCCTCGCGCCTGATCACGGCTGGCGTTGCCGCGCGCAGAGCTCACCGTGGACGGGGGTCACCGTGGGCAGAGCTCGCCCCAGATGCCGCGGCCCTCGCGTTGTGCACGCTCGACCGCTGTAGCGATGCGGAGGTGGAAGCGGTCGTTGGGCTCGATCAGCAGCACCTCGGCGTAGCCCTCCTCGGCGAGGAGCTCGTTGACGAACACCCCGTCGCTGGCCCACAGGCCGCGCAGCGGCCGGTCGTAGACATCACGGTCCTCGCGGTCGGCGGCGAGCCACACGAGATCGCCGGGAGCGATGAGCTCCTCCAGCCGCGCGGTGGCGGCCTCCGCGCCGCACTCGGCGGGGTCGCCGTCCCTTGCCAGCTCGGGCGTGTCGATGTTGAGCAGCCGCACGCGGATCGACCCGCCCTCAGGGATCGAGCCCCCAGGGGCGGCGATCACCCGCACGGTGTCACCGTCGACGATCCGGTCGACGATCGCGGCCTCAGCGTCGTCGGGCACCGCGGCAGGTCGTGGACCGTGATCCGCGGCGGGCCGCTCGTCGGCCGGCGCCGTGTCATCCGGCACCGCCTGCTCGACCGTGGCCGATGTCCCGTCAGCGGAGTCCGGGTCGATCAGGCGGTCGACAAGCCAGGTCCCGATGAGAGCGCCGACCACGGCCAGGGACAGCACGACCGCCACGCCGACGACGTACCGACGGCGCACGGGCTCCCCTCTCGCAGCTCGACCCACGACGGTAGGTCATGGCGTCGAGGTCGGCGCGCCCGCCCTGGCCAGATCGGCGAACCCCCCAGCGTCGTAGAGCGACGCGAACCCGAGCTCGGCCATGATGCGCACGGCGTCGGCGCTGCGGTTGCCCGTCCGGCAGTAGATGACGTAGGTCTCATCCGGGTCGAGTTCGCCGACGCGCTCGGTGAAGTCCGCTGCCCCGATGTCGATGAGCGCCGCTCCCGTGAGGTGCCCCTGCGCGAACTCCAACGGGGTGCGCACATCGATCACGACCGCGTCGGCACGCTCGTCGAGCAGCTGCACGGCATCCTCTGCGGCGAGCACCTCCGGGCCTGCGGGGTTGCTCGCCGCCAGATCGGCGTCAGCCGAGGCGCAGGCGGTCAGCAGCCCGAGGAGGCCACCGATGGCGAGGAAGCGGACGGAGCGCATGGGACCTCCGGTGGGACGGACAGCGCGCCGACCGAGGGTAGCGATTGTACGTACTTTTCGCACGCCGTCGGCGCCACGGTCCACCTCGTCGTCGACGTGTCCGACGACTCAGGCCTCATCGGGCTCGGGCTCGCTGAAGGTGGTCGTCGGACCGGGATCGCCATCGGCGCGCCACGAACTGGTGTACAGGAAACGCTGGCCCCGGATCAGGGTCACACGGCACTCGACCGGGCGTCCGTCGCTGCTGCCCAGCCGGCGGACCCGTAGCAGCGCCTCGTCGTCGTCGAGCTGGAGCAGCTCGCGGGCATCGGCGTCCGGGATCACCGGTTCCAGGGTCTCGTCCACGGCGGTGATGCGCACGCCAGCGCGGGATTGGAGCTCGTCGTAGAGGGCCGTGCGTGAGAGGTCGACGTCGAGGATGTGCCGGCCGATGTCCCGGGGGAGCCACACGCTGTCGAGGGCCAAGGGATCCTCACCCGCGTACCGGAGGCGCTGGAGGTGGACGAGCTCGCTCCGCGGCGGCAGGCCGAGACGCTCCGCCACCGACGGGTCACGGGCGACCTCCAGGGCGAGGACGTCCGAGCGCTGCTCGAGCCCACGCTCCTCCACCGCGCGGAACAGGCTGTACAGCCCGCCGAGCGGCTGGGTGAGCCGCGCCTCGTTGAGGAAGCTCCCGCGACCGCGGTGGCGATCGACCAGGCCGCGGGCGCGCAGGCGGCGCACCGCCTCCCGGACGGTGTGGCGGCTGACGCCGTACTGCTCGGTCAGTTCCTTGTCCGTCGGGAAGCGCCCGGAGATGTCGCCGTCGTCGATCCGGCGCTCGAGGTCCTCCAGGACCTGCTGCCAGAGGGGACGCGACGTCGTGTCGGAACCCGCCACGGCGACCCTCCTCATCTTCGGACCTGTCCGGAACGCGGCCCGGGACACGTGGTTCGGTCTCACCCGGCAGGGTAGGTCACGGCAGGTGGCCACACACCGTCCCACCACCCTGTGGCGACCGACAGCGGTGCACCGGCCGCGGCCCGGCCGCGGGGTGGGGGTCAGGGGGCGGTGAGCGGTCGCTCGGCGCGGATCAGCACGTCGATCGCGTCACGGACCCCGTCGTCGGTCTCGACCGGTCGGAGCACCTCGCCGGCCTTGGTGATGCGCAACCCGGTCCCGTCGAGGTCGTCGCGCACCTCCTCCACGCTGCGCAGCACCTCGTCGTCCGAGGGGCCGCCGACCCCGTCGACGAGGTTGCGCTTCGCATGGGCGACGAACAGCAGGGTCCCGCCGGGCGCGACCAGCGAGGCCGCGAGATGCGTCGCCCGCCGCGACGCCTCCGGTGGCACCTGGAGGTAGATGACCAGCACGAGGTCCGCGGGCTCGAGCCGTGGATCCGCCGTGAGGTCGGCCTCGGTGAGGGTGAGCTCGACACCGGCGTGCTCGGCCAGCTGCCTCGCCTTGTCGAGCGCGACCCGCGAGAACTCCACGAGCTCGACGGTCCAGCCCCTCTGGGCCAGCCAGATGGCGTTGCGGCCCTCACCCCCGGCGAGGTCGAGCGCGCGACCGGGCGGGAGGTCGGCCACCTCGGCCTCGACGAAGGTGTTGGGGCCGGCCGACCAGACCAGCTCCTTCTCGGCGTAGCGAGCGTCCCAGCCACTGGCGTCCATCGTCGCTCCCGTCACGGTCAGGCGGACGTCAGCTCGAAGCCGAGCTCCTCGAAACGCTCGTCCGAGTCGTCGATGAGCACGGGACGTCGCCCTCCGCGCGCGAGCAACGACGCGGCGATCGACGCGCGGTAGCCCGAGGCGCAGTAGACCCAGACCTCGGTGTCGGTCGGCACCTCCTCCATCCGCAGTTCGATCTCGTGGATCGGGATGTGCGACGAGCCCTCGATCCCTCCGCGGCTGCGCTCGTCGGCCCGCCGGACGTCCAGGATCGTGGGGGGCTGCGCGTCGGCGAGCCGCTCGGCGAGGTCCTCCAGGCCGACGACCGGATAGCTGCCACGGTCGGCTCCCTGGCCGTAGCCGTCGATGCCGCCGGTGGCCTGCGCCGCGGGGCGGTCGATCCCGACACGCACCAGCTGGCGCTGCGCCTCGTCGACCTCCTCCTGGGTGTCGCCGATCAGCGTGACCGGCATCCCCCAGGGGACGAGCCAGGCGAGGTAGGTGATGAAGGAGTCGCCGACCTCGACGTTGACGGTGCCGGTCACGTGGTCGGCGGCGAAGGCGGTGCGCGAGCGCAGGTCGACGACCCACTCGCCGGCGTGGATGCGCTGTGCCAGTTCGGCCGGATCGGCCTCGACCGCTGGGGTGAGGTCGATCGGCCCGGCGCCGAGCTTGTTGCGGGGCGCCATGTGGGCGTAGTAGCGCGGGTAGGCGTCCAGGCCCGACAACAGGGTGTCGACGAACTCGTCCTCGTCGGTGATGGTGAGCGCGAGGTTCGCGCGCCGCTGCTCGCCGATCGTCGAGGTCTCGACCCCGTACTTGGGATCGACATCGCTGGTGTGCTCGTCGGCCGCGGCGGAGGAACAGAAGCTGCCGAAGCCGTGGGTGGGCAGGACGGTGGTGGTGTCGGGGAGCTCACGGGCGAGCCGTTGCGCGGAGGCGTGCTGCAACCGTGTGAGCTCCTCCTTGGCCGCGCGGGAGATCAGGTCGGTGCGGCCGACGGACCCGTAGAGCAGGGACCCCCCGGTGAACACCGCCTGCTGCTCACCGTCGGTGACGACGTAGGACATGTGCGTCGGCGTGTGCCCCGGGGTGTGCAGAGCCCGGACCGTCAGGCCGCCGATCGTGAGCTCGTCGCCGTCGGCGACACCGAGGGTCGTGACGAACATCTCCTCGTCGGCGGCCATCACGTAGGCAGCACCGGTGACACGTGCGAGCTCGGGGCCGCCGGAGACGTAGTCGTTGTGCTTGTGGGTCTCGAGGACGTGGGTGAGCTCGAGACCGCGCTCCTCGACCAGCGCCAGCACACGGTCGATGTCGCGCTGCGGGTCGACGACCGCGGCGACCCGTCCATCGGTGACGAGGTAGCTGCGGTCGCCCAGTGAGGGCGTCTCGATCGTCAGGATGTCCATGCTGTCCTCGCAGTGTCCGTGGGCAGGGTCGTGGCCGTCAACGGCTACGTCCGGACCTTCGCGCCGCCCGTGTGACTGCCTCACCCGGCGACCGGTGCAGTATCGCGCGTCTCGACCCCGACGAGGGCGTCGGCGGGCACCTGGTGGGACCGGGCGGCGAAGCGGGTGTCGAGGTGGGCGCGGCGCAGCGGCACGTCGACCCCCTCGCGCACCGCAGCGAGGTGCAGTTCGACACCACGCTCGCGGCAGGCGTCGTCCAGTGACGCGAGGGTCTGGACCCCGGAGAGGTCGGCGCTCGGGACGCCGGAGAGGTCGAGGACGAGGCGGGGGCCGGTGGCCGCGTCGCTGTCCAGTTCGTCCTCGATCAGCTCGAGCAGGCGGACCCCGCTCGCGGGGAGGAGGTCGCCCTCGACGCGCATGAGCGTGCCAGCGTCGTGTCGCTCGACCTCGAGGCGTGGGACACCGACCCGCCACAGCGACAGGAGCAGGCTCGCGCCGATGCCGACACCGATGCCGATCTCCACACCGAGCAGCAGGGTGGCCAGGAAGGTGATGCCCAGCGCGATCCCGTCCGTGCGCTCGACCCGCCAAGCGTGGACCGCCTCACGGAGGTCCACCAGCTTGGCCACCGCGGTGATCACCACCGCGGCGAGCACGACCTCGGGGAGGGTCCGCAGGAGCGGGGCGAGGAGCAGGAGGGCGAGGAGGACAGCGGCCGCGCTGAAGATGCTGGCCAGCGGCGTCCGCGCACCGGCACCGTGGTTGACCGCCGTCCGGGAGAACCCGCCGGCGACGGGGAAGCCCTGGAAGACCCCGGCGGCGAGGTTCGCCGCACCCGACGCGATCAGCTCCTGATCGGGATCGATCCGATCGTGGGTCCGCCGCGCGATGGCCCGGGCGACGCTGATGCCCTCGAGGTAGGACAGCAGCGCGATGACGACCGCGCCGGGCAGCAGGGCGACCACCGCGTCCAGCGGTGCCATCGGGAGCGACGGCAGCGGGAGGCCGGCGGGCACCTCGCCCAGGACCGCGACCCCGGCACCATCCAGCCCGAGCACGGGCACGGCGGCCGTCGCCAGCACGACGACCAGCAGCGCGACCGGGACCCGCCTGCCCAGCCGCCGTCCCAGGACGAGCATCGCGATCGCTGCGGCACCGACCGCCAGGGTGGGAAGGTGCAGCGCGCCCAGGTTGGCACCGAGCGCGCCGATGCGCTCCAGCCACCCCTCTGGGCGGCCGACGGAGATCCCCAGCAACCTGTCGAGTTGGCTCGTTGCGATGACGATCGCAGCGGCCGACGTGAACCCGCTGATCACCGGATGCGACAACATCGCGGTGAGCCGTCCCGCCCGCAGCAGCCCGAGGGCCAGTTGGATCGCACCGACCAGCAGCGCGAGGATCCCGGCGAGCGCGACGTAGGCCGCAGGGTCCCCCCCGGCGAGGGGCGCCAGCGTCGACGCGGTCAACAGCGACACGATCGCGACGGGCCCGAAGGCCAGCTGCCCCGAGGTGCCGAGCAGCGCGTAGACCACCAGCGGCACCGTCGCGGCGTACAGGCCGGTGACCGGCGGCATGCCGGCGAGCGCGGCGTAGGCCATCCCCTGCGGGATGAGCATCGCGCCGACCGTCAGCCCGGCCAGCAGATCGTCACGCCGCGACGACGCATCCGAGCGATGCAGCCACCCGATCAGCGGCAGCCATCGCGGCCCGCGCGGATGCTGCGCCACCTTCGGGGCAGCAGGTGGCGCAGCATCCGGGTCACCGTCGGTGGCCATCGGTCCGCCTCAGGCTTCGCGGGTGGCACGCGGGCGGTTGTACGGCAGCTTGGTGAGCGCCATCCCCATCATGCAGGTGTTGGTCACGGCGGCGAAGATCAGGCCGAGGCCGACGAACCCGGCCACGAACCGTGCCGGCGGGAACACGATGCTCAGCGCGATCGACGCGACCACGAGCAGGCCGACGACCAGCCGGACCTGACGTTCCAGGTCCCACCGGATCACGTCCTGGACGATGGGGCCGTCCGCCTGCTCCCAGGCGAGCATCCCGCCCTCGAGGATCGCCAGCTGGGGCAAGCCGGCGTCGGCGAGCTTCTCCTGGGCCTGGTGGGCACGGGAACCCGCNCGGCAGACGAGGACGACGTCGCGGCCGCTCGCGACCAGCTCGCGGATCTCGTCGACGTGCTGGTCGAGCTCGTCGAGCGGACGGTTCCTGGCTTGCGGAAGGTGCACGGACTCGAACTCGCCAGGGGTGCGGACGTCCACGACCTCGACGTGATCGAGTCGCTCACGCAGTTCGGTGGCATCGACGCAGACGGTGGTGGTGGTGGTGGTGCTCTGGGACACGGTGGGCTCCAGATAGGACGGTGGTCGGGTCGCCGACAAATGTACGTACTTTTGCCGCCGATGCCAAGCGCGCCCCAGGCCGTCAGACGATCCGCGGCAGATCACGCGTGACGATCACGTCGATCCCGGTACCGCACACGTCGGCGAGCACCACCTCGCCGCGTCGCACCGGGGCCCGCACCTGCAGGCCACGCAGCGCCCGGACGACCGCTCGGACCTCGTCACGCGGGACCGGTGCCGCGGTCCGCACCGGCGCCCGCCGCAGCGCCGCCCCCTCGATCCACACGGTCGTGGAGACCGGCCGCCGAGGATCGACGTGTTCCTGCCTGCCGTACCGTTCGCCCTTGCGGCACCCGAACCCACGGACCTCGATGACCTCGTCGTCCGCCGCATCGACCTCCAACCGGCAACCGAGCGGGCAGCCGGTGCACAGGTAGACGTGGGTCTCGACCTCCTCGTCGTCGACCGAGGCAGCGGTCTGCGCGGCGCCATCCGTGCCGCCGGTCGGAGCAGGCCGCTCGGTCACGAGCCCACCTCCTCCGCCGGCAGCGCATCGACCCGGAGCACGTCGCCTCGGAAGCCCTCGAGGATCCGCGGCGCCACCTTCATCGTGACCATCTCGGCGGGCACGACCGCACGGACCTTGCGCCGGTGGATGTCACCGAGCCGCAGGACGGTCGGCCCGTGGATCGGTCGCCGCACCCGGAAGGCGAGGGTGTGGGTGCCATCGCTGGAGATCGTGTGGGGGACGACGTAGGCGACGTTCTCGCCGGGGACCAGGCGGATGTCCTGATCGGGACGTCGGGCACCGGTGGCGAGCGCTCCGGCGGCGTCGCCGGCCACCCGCGCTTCACGGCTGACCCAGTCGGCCAGGTCGTTGACGTGCACGACGTTGCCCGCCGCGAACACCCCTGGCAGGGTCGTCTCCATCGCGCTGCTGACGATCGGCCCGCCCGTGAGGGGGTCGAGCTGCGCTCCGAGCGACCGTGCGAGCTCCGCATCGGGGACCAGCCCCACCGACAGCAGCAGGGTGTCGACCTCCACGTCCCAACCCCGCTTGGCGATGGGCTGGCGGTCGGCGTCGACCGGGGCGACGGTGACCCGCTCGAGCCGGTCACGACCGTGGATGCCGATCACGGTGGTGGACAGGTGCAAGGGGATGTCGAGGTCGTCGAGGCACTGGACGACGTTGCGGGTCAGTCCGCTCGGGTGGTCGAGCAGCTCGAACACCCCCACCACCTCGACGCCCTCGAGCGCCAGCCGGCGGGCCATGATCAGACCGATGTCTCCCGACCCCAGGATCGCTGCCCGCCGTCCGGGGAGGTAGCCGTCGAGGTTGACCATCCGCTGCGCCAACCCGGCTGTGGTCACCCCGGAGGGACGGTCACCGGGGATCCGGATCGCCTCCCGCGTGCGTTCCCGGGCCCCCATCGCCAGCACCAACGCCGAGGTGTCGACCGTGGTGACCCCGACCTTCGGCGACATCAGCTTGACGCGACGATCGTCGCTGACGTCCATGACGTAGGCGTCGGTGAGGATGTCGACGTCCTGCTCGAGCACCTGGTCGAGGTAGCGCCCGGCGTACTCGGGCCCGGTGACCTCCTCACCGAAGACGTGGAGCCCGAACCCNGAGTGGATGCACTGCAGCAGGATGCCGCCCGGGTCGGTCTCACGGTCGACGAGCAGGATGCGTTCCGCACCGCGCTCGCGGGCACCCAGCGCCGCAGCCATGCCGGCGGGCCCGGCGCCGACGACCACGACGTCGTAGCGATCGTCGAGGTGGCGCGGCTCAGGGGTGATCGGCATGACGGCTCACCTCCCCTCGGTCGCGTGACATCGGCGTCACCTCGTCCGTCGGCGCAGCTGCGGGCGGGGCGGCGACCGGCGACGGGGGTGGCTGCGGCGCCGCGTCGACGTCGTCGCGGTCGCACACGATCCAGGAGCCTCCGCCGCGTTTGGTCACCTCCGTGATCGCCTGCCCCCGGCGATCGGCCAGCAACTCGATGCAGCGCCACGTGCAGGACCCGCCCTGGCAACGACCCATCCCCGCTCGGGTGCGGAACTTCACCCCGTCCAGCGTCCGGGCACCCCGGTCGATCGCGTCGACGATCTCCGCCTCGGTCACCAGCTCGCACCTGCAGACCAGCTGCGCGAACCGGGGATCGCGGTGCACGAGGGCCGCCTGTTCCTCCGTCGGCAGGACCCCGAACCGGACCGGTGGCTCCAGACGCGGGGCGAAGTCGGCGCGCTCGATGAGCTCGAGCCCCTCCTCCCGCAGGACCTCGAGGAGGTGGTCCGCGATCGCCGGCGCCGCCGTCAGCCCGGGTGACTGGATCCCGGCCGCGTTGAGGAAGCCGCGCCGGTGCGTCGTGCCCAGCACGAAGTCGTCGGTGTCGGCGACCGCACGGACCCCGGCGAACTCAGCGATGACGTCGCGTTCGTCGATCCCCGGGACCAGTCGGCCCGCAGCCTCGAAGACCTCCGCGGCACCCTCGGGCGTCGTGGCCGTGTCGTGCTTGTCGTCGGTGGCCTCGGCGGTCGGGCCGACCATGATCGTGCCGTCGAAGGTCGGGGTGACGAGCGTCCCCTTCGAGGTCGCCGTCGGGCAGGGGAAGATGATGGAGGTGACCAGGCCGGCGAGCCGCTTGTCGAGCAGGTACTCCTCGCCCTTCCGGCCGCTGATCGTGAAGGTGCCGACACCGGCCATGCGTGCCACCTCGTCGGCATAGAGGCCGGCCGCGTTGACGACGTACCTCGATGCCAACGTGCGCATCGGCGTGCGCAGCACGATCGGCGCGTCCTGGTCTGCGGGGTCCGGCGGATCGATCGCGGTGACCGGTTCGCCGGTCGCCACCTCGACGCCGTTGCGGGTCGCACTCTCCGCGATCAGCAGCACCGCCTCGTAGGGGTTGATGACCCCGGCCGTCGGAGCCCACAGCGCCGCGATCACCTCCCGGGAGAGGTTGGGTTGGTGGCGTCGGACCCGCTGCTGATCCCACCGCTCCAGTCCGGGAACCCCCTTGCGCTCGCCCTGGGCGTGGAGCCGATCGATCGTCGGCAGCTCGTCCTCCGACAGGGCGACGAGCAGCTCACCGACCTGCGCGAAGCCGAACCCGAGCTCGTCGCGCAGGCTCAGCCAGCCGACGTTGCCGGGCCACTCGAGCGAACCCTTGACGGTGTCCGGGTCAGCGTGGATGCCAGAGTGGATGATGCCGCTGTTGGCCTTGCTGACCCCGAACCCGACCTCCGCGTCCCGCTCGAGCAACACCACGTCGAGGTGGTAGCGCGCCAGCGTGCGAGCGAGCGTGACCCCGACGACCCCGCCACCGATCACGACGACGTCGTGGACCTGCCGGTCGGTCATCACCGCACCTTCCGCGGCCTGCTTCCGGAGGTCGCCCCCGCCCCGCCCGCTCTGCCACCCGGCTTGACCGCACCGCCGTCCGTCTCGCGCTGCGGCCGACGTCGCGCTTGGCGCCAGCGGTTGACCAGATCGATCAGGACCGCGAGCACGACCGCGCCGACGATCACCAGCGTGGCTCCGGCCAGGTCCTCCATCAGCTCCGGCGCGAACAGCAGGACCCCACCGAGCGCCAGCATCACCATCCCGCCGAGGAGCTTGAGCATCCGGCCGTAGTGCTCCTCGAACCGACCGATCTTGAGGGTGACGAGCACCGCGACGAACAGCGTCACCTCCAGCCCGACGTAGACCAGCAGGTACAACCCCAGCAACCCGGCGAAGGTCGTGCCCTCGATGCCCTGGGTGTGCATGATCCCCGACCAGATGACGGGGAACCCGGCGGTGCACGGCAGCTCGACCAGCGCGATGCCCGCAGCCATGGCCACCGTGGTCCCCACCACCGCCGGCAGGGGACGATCGGCGGCGCGGACCGAGCGTCCACCGCGGTAGATGCGGGGCTTGTAGCGGTCAGGGATCGTGAAGGACAGGCCCTTCTTGTACGCGAGGTAGTCCTTGACGTTCACCGCGCCGACGAACAGCGCGATCGCCGCGACCCCGACCCGGATCGCTCCGAGGTGTTCGATGAACCCCATCACCGTGAAGGCTCCGGCGATGAACGCCCCGTAGATCAACCCCGTGACGGTGAGGAACACGCCTCCGATCAGCGCGACCCTGCCGCGTGTCGCTCCCGCGTTCAGGACCATCGCGAGCAGGACGGCGAGCACCCACAGCGAGCAGGGGTTGAACCCGTCGATGAACGCGATCAACGCCGTCGCGGCGACGGCGGGGCGGGCAGCGACATCGACCTCGCCGAGGAAGGGGACGTCGACCACGGCACCATCGTCGGGCACGTCATGGGGAAGATCGTCGGGTGCGTCATCGCTCGGGGGGCTCGGGGGCGCTGCGCGGGCCTCGATCTCCGCGGCCACCGCAGCTTCCACGCGGGCACCGATACTCGAGTCGAACCCGACCCAGACCGTCTCGTCGAGGATCGCGGTCGGGACACCTCGGGCCTCCTGTCCGCGTGCCGCCATCTCCTCGACCCAGCGGTCACGCGCCGCCGGATCGCTGGATACCTCGTGACGTTCGATGACGAGGTCGTCACCGAACCGCTCCTCGAGGTCGTCGAGGAAGACCTCCATCTGGGCGCAGTAGGGACACCCCTCGGCCCCGAAGTACAGCAGGGTCACCGGATCCTCGCCACGCGCCGGCAGGGCGACGGTGAGCAGCGCGAGCAGCCCGGCGACGAGGACGAACAGGCGACGGCGGAGCATCGGAGGATCCGCCAGCCCTTTGCCCTTCACGATGTCCACTCCGCGTCGGCGTCCCCGTGGCCCGAACGGCGACGAGGCACCTACGATCGTGGCCGGTTCCGACCCCGGACACAGGCGGCGAGAGACACCACCAGCGAGGACCATCGGCCCTCTCCCGCGCTCCTCCAGCCGGCCCGACACACGCGGTGCCGTGCACCACATCGCCACCTGGCAGGCTGACGAGGACGAGGAAGGCAGTGATGTGACAGCGACCGGGTGCGAGGTCACCCTCGTCGGCGCCGCCCGTGAGCGTGGCCGTGCCTACGGCGAGTCCTGTCGCGGACCGATCGCCGAGGCGATCGAACGGTGGTGCGATGCGCTCGCCGACCGTCGCCGCTCCGACCACCTCGACGATCCTGCAGCCACCCTGCGGGCCGCCGTCGAAACGCTCGGAGCAGCACACCACCTGGAGCGGTGGGTCCCGGGCTTGCCTGAAGAGATCGCCGGCATCGCGGAGGGGGCGGGGCACGATCCCCTGCTGGTGTGGGCCCTGAGCCTGATGGACGAGGTGTGGATGCTCGTCGACCGGGACCACCCGGGCCGGATGCTGGCGTGTTCGACCGTCGGCGCCGTTCCCAGGGACGCCCCGCCGCTGCTCGGCCAGACGATGGACCTCCCCCCGTGTCACGCCGCCGTCCCCGCCCTGCTGCACATCCATCCCGACGACGGTCCCGCACAGCACGTGCTGACCTTCGCCGGCTCGGTTGGACTGTGTGGGTGGAACGACGCGGGCTTGGCCGTGTGCTGCAACTCGCTGAGCACGCTGCCCGGACGCGCCGACGGTCTGCCGGTCGCCGGGACCGTCCGTGCCGTGCTGGCCTGCGAGGACGTCGAGGCAGCCTGGGCCATCGTCCGCCACGCATCCCACGCCTGCCCCCAGCACGTCGCGGTCGGCGGGCCGGGCGGTCTACGGGGCTTCCAGGTGTCCGCCACCGGGGTGGCTGAGCACACGGTTGCGCCCGGCGACGCCTACGCCCACACCAACCATCCGGTCCTCGACCCGGACGCCGAACCTGTCGACGTCCCCGCCCCCGAGGGTCGAGCGGACAGCATCGCCCGCCTCGCGCACCTCACGGCGTCAGCTCCGCGTGAGCTCGTCGCCACGGCCGCGACCCTGGACGACCGCACGGTGCCGATCTCGTGCGGTGACGACACCCCGAGCGACGGGTCGGTCAGCGCCGTCACCTACGCCGCCCAGCTGACGGCGCCGCCGACGGTGCGCTACCGGCTCGGTCCACCCGGGACGCCCTGGACCTCGTCCAGCACCTCCCGACCCGGCATCACACGTGGTCGCGGGGGATCTCCTTGACCCATCGCTTGGACGCGACACGGACCTCGCCCTCGTAGGCGTCGATCGCGTTGGTGACGAGGAACCGCTCGGCATCCGACGACATCGTCGAGAAGGTCTCGACCCGGACGTGCCAGTCACCGCGGGTGATCTCGGAGCTGCGTTCGCACTCGACCTCGGCCGACAGCGGATCACCCTCGACGATCGTGAAGCGGTCGAGCGACTCCTCGACCAGCTCCAGGCCGCCCGAGACCCGCGTCACCTCCTTGTCGCCCCAGGACACCAGCTCGGAGCGTCCCGAGATCCAGTCGTGGGTGACGTGGCGGTGGCCACCGCGGGTCGGGTAGTCCGGACCCTCGACGTCATCGGTCACGAAGCTCGGCACCTCACCGTTCTCCGCCAAGGATGGCCGGCACGGGAGGTCGAGGAAGCTGCCCGGCCCCGTGAACAGCGTCATCGTCACCGGGTCAGGCGACGGCCACGCCCACGGCCAGTAGGTCGGTGACACCGCCACACGCACACGGCTCCCCGCCGCGAAGGTGTGTCCAGCAGCACTGAGCTCCACGAGGGCGGGGGTCCGCTCGCCCGGTTCCATCGGGACGGGGTGCTCGTGCCCGTGGCGGTGGGTCAGGTTGAGCAGCCCGCGTGCCACCAGCCGGGAGAACCCACTCGGCGTCACCTCGCAGAGACGGACCGCCACGACCGCGCTCGGCTTGTCCACGGCGAGCTCGAGCTGCAGGACCGCTTGCCCGAGCACCGTGACCGGCTTCATGAGCGGCGCCGAGGTGTAGGACAACGCCAGCCCGTCCTCACGGCGTTGGTCTCCCGGGAGGTCCTCGATGATCCCGGAGCCCATGTACGCCCCGGCCTCGAGGCCGGCGGTCTGGCTGCCCATGATGACGTGCTCGTCCTCGGCGAGATCCGGGAGTCCCGGCGCCTCCCCGGCGACGTCACCGAGCAGCCCGTCACCGCGCAGCCCCACACGCTGACGCACGATGTTCGGTGACGGCCAGGTCTTCTCCCCGACCCAGTCACCGAGCCGCTCGGCGCGGGACGGCGGGTCCTCGACGGTCTCCCGGATGAAGGCCCGGAGCATCGGCTC
>SL_3KL_010_SEDDRAFT_10000420_pt1 | contig 34513 bp, 29 predicted proteins | sample SodLakKL_010_SED_2_FD_10381 | JGI IMG/M metagenome (IMG submission 10381) | reverse complement strand
TCCCCTTCCCTCCCCTCCACCAGAAGGATCAATCCGTCGCGGGGAGCAGGACCCACCACCACCTGGGGAGGGGCAACTGCGGCCGAAGAGCCGCCCCAGCACCGGCGGATGGTGGTCTCCACAAGTGCGGGCGAGATCATCTCTCCCCTCCGCTTGAAGCTCCAGGAACGCCGTCCGCAAAAGCGAAGGCTCCCGTCTTCGGAGCGGGCCAGATCGTCACCGGTATCGAGGAAAAGGCGCCGGACCGGACGCCAGCCCGGTTCACCGGGAGAGCGGATGGCCACAGCCTGGCCGGGCGAACGGAACCGCCAGCCGCCTCCCTCCCCCACCGACGGAGGTTTCAATTCGACCCCGGACAGGGCCTTCCCGATGTGTCCGTCCCCCGGGCGGTGGTCGGGGTCCGTGTGGGTCAGCGCGGGACCCGCTTCCGTCAGGCCATATCCCACCGTATGGCGGACGCCGGGTAGAAGGCGCCCAAGCCGCTCCAGATCCGACCGGAAGACCAGGTCCCCACCGGAGATGGAGACACCCCGAACCCTCTGCAGCCGCGCCCGGTCACCGGGCGGGAGTTCATGGGGCTCCGGCAGGCTTCGGATCATGGCGGGAACGAAGGGCAGGAGGAGGGGCGCTCCAAGTCCAGGTCCAGCCATCCCGCTCCGGTGATGGGGCCCTGTCAGTAGGCTCAGGAAAGGCCCCGGCTCAAAGCGGAGGAAGGGATGGACCGGTCCACCGAGGATACGTGCCAGAAGGAAGCACAGGACCGCGCCGAAGGCGTGGAAGACGGGAACGTGGAGGACCATCTCGGTTTCGGGATCCAGCGCCAGGTGGCGGGCCACGGCCTCGACATTCCACCGGATGCTCTGGCGGTCCAACGCCACGAGACGAGGTGCCCCGGTCGTGCCCGAGGTGAGCAGAAAGAGGTGGAAACCCGGCTCGATCCCCTCCCCGAAGGCCCCACCCAGGCCCTCGGGCAGTGGCCCTGAACCTGCCGGGAACTCCCGAGGCACCCCCAACTTCCCGAGCCAGTCCTGAACCGGAGCCAGTTGGGAGACCGCTGGATTCAGGAGGAGGACGGGTCGATCCTCGTCCCAGCAGCGGCCCAGCACCTCCAGGGTCTCGGGGGTGTTCCAGGATGCATGGACCTCCACCCTGGGCGACCTCACGGCGCCGGGTGCCTCCGGAGGTGGTCCGCCAGTCGGGTCAGAACGGAGGAGTATCCGGCGTCGGCCCACTCGTTGCCCCTGGCCCCGCTGATCCGGTCGAGCCAGGTCCCGATACCGTCCCCGGCACCACTCCGCAGCTCCACGGCCCGGGCCGCCATGAGCGCGTGGGCAGCCACCAGCGCGGCAGCCAGACCCACCTGCCGCTCCAACGCCGTGGCTGCAGCCATGGCGTTGGACACCACATCCTGATTGTGGCCCTCGGCGGAGCGCGCGAAGGGAGCGGCGGGAAGGGCCCCCCGCTGAAGTTCCATGGCCAGGGCGGTGGCCGTCTGGTGGACGCCCTTCAGCCCCTGGGATATCCCGACGCCGGGTGGTGTCAGGTTGCGGGGGAGACCCCGATCACCGGCCACGAGAAGGAATCCCTGCCGATCCAGGAGGTCCCCTAGCCGGGCGAGACCCGTCGACACGAGATCGGCGGCGGCGGCCACGTACCCCCCGAAGAAGTTTCCACCGGAGAGGAAGGGAGACGGGTTCGCCCCACGGTCCGGCGTCTCCGGACCGTGGGCCACCGCCCCCGGAACCCAGAGCGGATTGTCGCTGACCCCGTCGAGCTCCTGGGAAAGCCAGCGGCCCGCGACCTCCTGTCCCTCCCACACCGGTCCAAGGAGCTGCGGAGCACATCTGAGGGAGTAGGGATCCTGGATGGCCCCGCTGGAGGGCGGCTCCACCGGCCTGGTGCCCCGCAGCCGGGATCGCAGACGGCGGGCCACCTCATCCTGCCCCGGATGCCGACGCAGGGGAGGCCCGTTCACGGCCTCGCTCCACGCTTCGGCCCTCAGCCCCAGGGCCCAGGCTGCGGCGGCCACGCCGGCCAGGCCCCACCGGAGGAGTCGGCCCGCCTCGACCCAGCAAATGGCTGCGCAGGACACTGCGCCGGAGAGGCCGTTCACCAGCGCCAGCGCATCCCGACCGGCCAGCTCCAGCGGCTCCACCCCTGCGGCGGCGAGAGCCTCCGCTCCCGAGACCCGACTGTCTCCGTTCCAGGCAGGCACATCGTCGCCGGCCAGCAGCCGGGCCAGGGGCGCCATGGACACCAGGTCCCCGCTGGCCCCCAGCGAGCCGGAGGAAAGAAGGATCGGGGCGACCCGCGCTTCCACGAGGCCGATCAAGGCCGCCACCACCTCAGGGGCCACCGCCGACGCCCCTCGGGCCAGGACATGGGCCCGGGCGATGACCGCCCCACGGCAGACGTGGGGAGGAAGGGGCGCGCCCGTCCCGGCATCCAGGTAGCGGGCCAGATGGAGTTGGAGCTCCCGACGTTCTTCGACAGGCAGCACACCCAGGGCGTCACCGCCATAGGCGGTATTGGCTCCGTAAACGGCTCGACCTGCCTCCAGCTCCTTCTCCAACGCACGCCGGCCCTGGACCAGAAGATCCAGGACCGAGGGCTCGAGGACGCAGCGGGGACCCTCCCGGTCCGACATGTCCCAGAGCACCTCCGCCGTCAGGCGATCGATGCCCAGTCGGAAGGCCTTCACGGCGCCGCTCGAGCCCTCTGCCCCTCAGCTACGGCCGCGGCTCCGGACTCACCCCACCACCTCGAGGGGGCCGTGGTCGTCGCAGTGGTCTCCGTGAGGATGATGCAGTCGCCCATCCACCAGATAGTCCGTGTGGTCGCCGTGGGGGACGGCTTCATGGCCGCAGTCCGGCCCATGCTCGTGCTCCGGGTCACATCCGGGAGCAGGCTTGCACTGCTCGGGGTTGGTCCCATCCACGGGAATCACGTGCTCGTCCACATGGTCACCATGGGGATGGTGGAGATGACCATCATGGAGGTAGTCCACATGTCCGTCGTGGACCACCGCCGTATGGCCGCACTCCGGTCCGTGCTCGTGCTCGTGGTCGGGATGCTTGCTGCAGGTCATGATTCGGTCTCCAGGTGAGGAGTCAGGATTCGTCGGCGTGGTCCAGGGCATCCCGGACCATGCGCACCACGTGCTCGTCGGCCAGTCGGTAGTACATATGCTTCGACTCCCGCCGCCGGAGCACCAATCGAGCCCTCAGAAGATGATGGAGGCGGGCGGAAACGGTGCTGAAGTTGTCGTCGTCGCCCACCAACTCCGAGACACAGCGCTCAGCCTGGCCGAGCTTGACCAGGAGTCGCAGACGCTCAGGATCTCCCAGCGCCCGGAAGAGCTCCGCCGTTCGCTCGAGTTGTTCCCGGGAGGGGAGGCTCGCCTCGAGCTCCCCGGGACCGTGTCCGCACGTCTTCTGCATCTCCACCGCTCCCTCCATCATTCCATGGACTGTTGGAATATGGAGCGGCGGGTGACCGGGCACAAGGAAAAACTTCGCCTCGGCCGGATGCGCTCCGATGGAGACTCACGGGGTCGACCGGCCGTCCCACACGTCCTGGCGCCAGTAGCGGGCCGGCACCTCGCTCCGGACTTCGAAGAGGAGATGGTCGGTGGAGGCGACCCCGTGGCGGTCGACGCTGGTGACCGTGAGCACATGGACCCCAGGGGGAAGATCCTCAGGCAGCCGGGCCTTCCACAGACGGGAACTCCGATCGGCCACCGCCGTCTGGGGCTGTGGAACCCCTCGGAAGGTTCGGCCGCGATAGGCCTCATACCCCTGCGATCTCGCCTCTCCGTCCCGACTCTGGAACGCGAACCGTCCCACGGTGAGCTGCCGCTTCGCGGCGAAGGGGTCGGCCCAGTCCACACCGATTCCTGCACCCTCACCGGCCCCTGCCTGGGTCCGGTGGAGAGGGAACGGGGAGCCGTCGTTCAGTCGCGCCTCCACCCGGGTCTCGGACGAACCGGCCCAGACGTTCACCGTCACCTCAACCCCAAGCCGGAGGTCTTCCGGGGTGACCAGGCGGGTGTCGGGTAGGTCGTGCACGTTCCGTGGAGGAATGGGATGCCGCGTCCCCACAGGCTCGGCCCGCCAACGTTGCAACTCCTCGAACCACGCCCGAAAGGCCGGGGTCTTGAGATCGACCCATTGGACTCGCCGGGGGTCCAGCCGGGAGGCATGGTAACGCTCCCGGTACGAGGCGCCGTCGAAGTCGAGGACCACGAAGCCCTTGGGGGCGCCCATCCGCTGAAGCGCCTGGGGATCACCATCCAAGTTCACGTCGCCCTGCCACCAGTTGCCCGATGTGGCCCCCACCACCATGTGCCGGAAGGGAAGCGGCCCGACACCGACGTGTTCCCACCAGCCCTCAAAGTGCTGGCCAGGCGAATGATTCTCGATGGTGTGGGTGTGCCCGGAGAGGGACAGGGCCTCGCGACCGGCCACCAGAGCGTGGATCTCGGGAGCGTTGTCCGTCTGGTGGATGGGACTTGCAGCGTCCATGAACGACACCAAGGGACCGTGGTGGACGAAGACGATGAGCCGGTCCTCCGGGATCTCCACCAGGAGATTCCCAAGCCACTCCATCTGGGTGGCTTCGACACGCACATTGTAGCGCCGATCATCGTCCTCCACGCAGAACTCCCGGCCCGGGAGGGCCAGGTCCGCCTCTCCGCAGGGGAAGACGATATTGTCCAGGACGACGAAGGTGACCTCCCCGATCTCGAAGGCGTAGTAGGTGGGTCCCCAGATCCTGCGCCAACTGTCCGCGGAATTCTCCGGCCGGGTGGCATCCAGGTCCAGATCGTGATTCCCCAGGGCGGCCCACTGGGGGACACCCACGGTCGCCCCGACTTGGAACACCCGGTCCAGGAGAGCCAGGTCGTCGCCCGCCACGTCACCCACGTAGATCATGCAATCGTCACCGGTCAGTCCCATCTCCACCAGGTCGGTCACGGCACTGACGCGGAAGTGGCCCACCTCGTCGCCGGAGTAGGTCTGGGAGTCACCCAGGACGGCACAGGTGAACCGATCCGAGCCCTCCGCAGGCCGGAGGGGAAAGTTCACGGCCGCAGGGGCCGGCCCCGTGTCGGGGAGTCCGCCGAATCGAAGATCCTCCGGCGTCCCACCAGGTTTATGCACGTATCCAAAGCGGGGAACGCCCCGCTGATCCGTGGGCACCCGCCAGCCCGACGGCTGTGCCACGGTCAGGTCCATGTCCGGCCGCACCGGGAGTTCGTACCGCCCCTCCACGTCCGTCCGGACCACATCCCGTCCGTTGGATACCAGCACCCCGCCGATGCCGGGCTCCCCCTCACTCCGACGCCCGTCTCCGTCCAGGTCGTGGAAGACGAGCCCCCGTATGACAGTCCCGTCGCCATCAGGGATGACTTCGGGCTCGGCGATCCAGCGATCGCCCGGGCCTGTTCCGGACAGAGCCCCCGGTGGGGAAGGTGGCGGTGCAGGCTGTGCCTCGCCTGGCGTCGGGAGCGCCCAGAGTGCTGTGGCGACGAGGATACCGATGGACCTGCCGGGCAGACGAGAGGCCGGGGCAGGCAAGCCAATGCGCGAGAGTTTCATGATGCTCGGTGTGATCGGAAACGGATGGCCAACGTGGGCCATGAAGCCGATTGAGCATTGCGATGGATCGTCACGCGCAGCCGATACAGGCGGAAACGAAGCGGTAACGACGAAGACTCACCCGCGATCCAGCAGATTCTCCTCCTTCGACTCCCGATATTCCCGTTCGATTTCCTCATCGATGGTGGTATCGGGTGAGACATCCACCTCCCTGGCTTCGGGAGCATCCTCCCCGCTCCTCGCCCCTTCCCAAACCTCCTCGTCGGCGCGGGCCAGCCCTCGGACACCGCCCCCCGAAAGCTCCGGCGATCCTTCGCCGAGACCGGGCGCCGCAGCGGAATCCAGAAGCCGCACGCCGAACTCCGGCGGAGGCGTCCGGATACCCGTCGCCTCGAACGCCTCCTTGACGGACTGGATGGCCCGGCTCCGGACCTTGTGAAAATCGTTCTCACTCTGGTCCACCCAGGCCACGGCCTGCAGCGTCACCGAAGAGTCGGCCAACTCCTGCACTCGCACAGCGGGGCCCGGCTTGGCCAGGACGCCGGGGATCCCCTCGAGGGTACCCTTGGCCACCACGACCGCTCGATCGATCACCTCGTCCGGCGCCACGCCTACGGTGAAGACGACTCGCCGGCGAGGATTCCGGGTCAGGTTCGTGATGACCGCCTTGAACACCGTGGCATTGGGGATCTGAACGTGATTTCCGTCCGGCGTCATGAGCACCGTTTCCCGCCCCGTGAGCCGCACGATCCGCCCTTCCTCGCCAGCGAGACGCACGTGATCGCGAACGGCAAAGGGCTGCCGGATTGAGAGGAGGATCCCGGCGAGGTAGTTCTCCACGATGTCCCGGAAGGCGAACCCTACAGCGATCCCCAGCACTCCGGCCGCACCGAGGACCGCGCCCACCAGCGCCGCTATTCCCATGAGGTCCAGCGCCAGCACCAGCGCCAGGAGGAGAACCCCGATCCGTACCGCCTGCCGGACCAGGTTCTCCACGAAGGGATTGGGATCGACCCGACGGAAGGGGAGACGCCGCCGGGAGAGCCATCCGCCCCCGATCGCCCCCGCCGCCACCACCAGAGCACCCAGGAGGAGGGAGGGGACGAAGCGGAGGAAGGCCAGCCCCTTCTCCCGGGTCCGCTCCATGGCCGGCTGGAGACGGCGACGCAGATCCGTCTCCACTACCAGCCCCCGAACGTCCACGAACACCACTCCCGGCACCACCTCCCTGGCGTACCGGATGGCCTCATCCCGGTCCTCCACGGAAAGAGCTCGCCCCCGGAGTTCCAGGATGACCCCCGCCCGTTCCACCTCCATCCCCTGGAGTCCCGGCATCCTCTGGTAGATGGCCAGGAGATCGTCCACCGGATCGTCCACTCGGAGAAGATCCACCACCCGGGGCGATACACCCGCCGGCGGCGCGGCCACAACGGCTCCGGGAACGGACTCCGGGATACACAGCAGAGCCACCAGCACGAGAAAGAACACCCCTCGGCCACGCCGGCGCCGGAGCCGCACTCCTCCGGGACGGGATCTCACCGGGCACCTCCCAGGTGGGTCCCAAGGAACTCGGCCTGAATCGCCACCACCCGACTGAACCAGGGATCCACGTAGGGATCGAAGTGGCCCATGGGGAAGTCGTGAAGCTCCACACCCGGGATGCGCTGTGCCACCTTGCGGCTCGCTCCGGGTGGGCAGATGGCGTCCTCCATGGCCACGGTCACCTGGGTGGGGACGGAAATCCGGCCGGCGTGCCGCCCGGGATGATAGCCGAGAATCTCAAGGAAGACCCGGGCCGGAACCCGCCCCGACCACCCGACCCCGTCCGGGACCATGGCCGTGTAGCCGGCATGGGAATCGGGAGACGCCAGGAGAGCCAGTCCCCCGGGGGCCACCACGGGGACGGTGAGCGGCTGACGTCCCACGGCGCCGCGCAGACGATCCAGCACCCCCCTGGTCACAGCGGGCACATGGTACCGAAGGGGATACGCGAAGGTGCTGGCCCAGCCGCTGACGAAGGGAATCATGGAGAGCACAGCACGGACCCCCTGGGGCGACCGGGCGGCGAGGGCCAGGACATGTCCTCCGGAGAAGGAGGTCCCCCAGAGGGCCATCCGATCCCCGTCCAGTTCGGGAGTCGAACGAACGAAGGCGAGGGCTGCCTCGTAGTCCTGAAGCTGCAGGGACGCGTCCACAAGTCCTCTGGGATCTCCCGAACTCTCACCCAGGTGCCGATAATCGAACACCAGGACAGCAAAGCCGCCGCGAACGAACCGTTGGGCGAAGGCCGCCAGGCCGAACCGCCGCTCCGCGCCGATTCCGTGTGCCATGATCACTGTGGGAAGTCCTCCGGAATCCCCGGATGTCCCCGCGATGGCCCCGGCGCTTCCGGCCTTCACGCCCGACGGAAGGTAGAGGTCTCCCGCGCACTCCCCACCTCCGCTGGGGAAACGAACCGGACGAATCACGTTACCCTCCATTGAGCGATGGCAGGTCGGACGGCACTCGTCGTGACTCGCTTGTGCCTTGCACATCATCCGGACCGTTTCTAACGTCAACTCTCAAACATGCGAACAGGTGGAGCCTTCCCTGCTCACAAAATGCTGGCCGGGAAAGCCCGCAACCCCCAGCGGAGGCCGGGATCTCCAACCTCATCGGAGCACCCTTGCCCCCTACTATACGACTCTCGACTGGAGCCGCCACGTGAACCACCCCGACTGGGTACGGAATCAGGACCTCATCGACTGGGTCAGCGAAGTCGCCGAGCACACCAGCCCTACCGACATCCACTGGGTCGACGGAAGCGAACAGGAGAATGAGGATCTCTGCCAACGCCTGGTGGATGGAGGCACCTTCGTCCGCCTGAACCCGGAGAAGCGCCCCAACAGCTACGCCGCTTTCTCCGACCCCAGCGACGTGGCGCGGGTAGAAGGTCGGACCTACATCTGCAGCCGCCGCAAGGAAGACGCGGGTCCCACCAACAACTGGATGGACCCGGACGAGATGAAGGCCAAGCTGCACGACCTGATGGAAGGGTGCATGCGGGGACGCACCATGTACGTGATCCCCTTCAGCATGGGCCCCATTGGATCCGACATCTCGCAGATCGGGGTGGAGATCACCGATTCGGCCTACGTGGTGGTGAACATGCGGATCATGACCCGCATGGGGAAGGCCGTTCTGGATGCCCTGGGCGACGACGGCGACTTCGTGCGGTGTCTCCACACGGTGGGCGCTCCCCTGGACGAGGGTCAGGAGGATGTTCCCTGGCCCTGCAACCCGGAAAAGTACATCACCCACTTCCCCGAGGAGCGTCCATCATCTCGTTCGGGAGCGGGTACGGCGGGAATGCCCTGCTCGGAAAAAAGTGCTTTGCACTTCGCATCGCGTCCACCATGGCTCGGGACGAGGGATGGCTGGCGGAGCACATGCTCATCCTGGGAGTAGAGTCGCCGGACGGTGACAAGACCTATGTGGCCGCGGCCTTCCCCAGCGCCTGCGGGAAGACGAATTTCGCCATGCTGATCCCGCCCGAGGGGCTGAGCGATTGGAAGGTCTCCACCATCGGGGACGACATCGCCTGGATCAAGAAGGATTCGGAGGGACTTCTCCGGGCCATCAACCCCGAGTCCGGCTTCTTCGGGGTGGCCCCGGGGACGAACGAGAAGTCGAATCCCAACGCCATGGCGTCGCTCCACGCCAACTCCATCTTCACCAACTGCGCCCTCACCGAGGATGGAGATGTGTGGTGGGAGGACCTCACCAAGGAGCCGCCGGCGAATCTCACCGACTGGCGGGGGAATCCGTTCGATCCGTCCAGCGGGAAGACGGCGGCCCACCCCAATGCCCGCTTCACGGCTCCGGCGGCCCAGTGCCCCTCCATGGACCCGGCGTGGGAGGATCCCACGGGCGTGCCCATCAGCGCCTTCATCTTCGGAGGCCGTCGCGGCGACACGGTGCCACTCGTCTGCCAGGCCACGAACTGGAACTTCGGGGTCTACCTGGCGGCTACCATGGGGTCCGAGATGACTGCCGCCGCCGCGGGCACGATGGGCAAGGTGCGGAGGGATCCCTTCGCCATGCTGCCGTTCATCGGGTACCACATGGCCGACTACTTCAACCACTGGCTGGACTTCGGTCGGGACCTTCCCGATGCCCCGCGGATCTTCTCGGTAAACTGGTTCCGGACCGATGACGACGGACGGTTCATCTGGCCCGGCTTCGGCGAGAACATGCGGGTTCTCAAGTGGATCGTCGAGCGGGTACGCGGCGAGGGCCGGGCGGTGGAAAGCCCCCTGGGTTGGATGCCCCGCTACGAGGATATCGACTGGACGGGGATGAACGGCTTCTCCGAGGAGGAGTTCCACGAACTCATGCGCGTGGATCGCGAGCTCTGGAAGGAGGAGGTCCTGGGCCACGACGACATCTTCTCGCGGCTCTACGATCGCCTGCCGAAGGAGTTCCTCTTCATGAAGGAACTGCTGCGGTCGAGCCTGTGGCGCTCTCCGGAGCACTGGGGGCTCGAGGCCGAGCGCTTCTGAAAGAATCGCCTGCAGGCCTGATGCGACCCGATCCCCCGTCGTCCCCCGTGGACGGCGGGGGATCGGTGTATCAGAGAAAGACGGCCAGCCAGATGGTCGGCTCGCCCGGCGCCGTCCACTCCACCCGATGACGCCGGTGCGCCGGGATGAGCAGATGGTCACCAGGGCAGAGGCGGATCTCCTCCTCCGGATCCAGCAACTGCAGCAGGGCCTCTCCCGCCAGCACCACCACCCACTCCGCCTGATCCTGATCGTACCAGAATCCTTCGGGCGACGTATGGCCCATGGAGACGATCCGTTCCACCCGGGCCGACTCCGACTCCGCCAGAACATCGACCCGTTCCTCCACCGACTCCGGTCCAGCCGGGTCGGGATCGGCCCGAAAGAGATTCTTGGCCTTCATGGGCCCACTCCATAGCTTGAAGAGGTTTTCCCGGGCCACGAACCGATTTCCACCAGGAGAGACCGACTCATGCCCTTTCATCGTAACTCCACTCCCTTCGGACCCGGCCTCGCTACGACGGCGACCCTGGCCATTCTGGTTCCCCTGCTGAGTCCGGGGGAGACATTCGCCCAACAGCTTCAGCCCCTGGAGGTAAACCGGGGGGAATTGGTTGAGATGGCCGCTCTGGGAGAGATCCGCGCCCCCACCTTCCCGAACCCTCCCTACCGCATCGCACCCGATGGGACGGTACTCTCCATCCCGGGCACCAGCAGCATCGTCTACAATTTCCGGGTGGGGGATACGGCCATCCACATGGCCGGCGACCACATCGAGCCCGGCGTCAGTATGTCCCACCCCTCCGAAGCCGAGCGGCACGCCCTGAACGTCCTGGCCCAGATCGGAAACGAGGTGAGGATCGTATCGGGAGATGCGCGGGGGGCTGTGGGAACCGTCATCGGGAAGCACGGTGGCATCGACAACGTCATGGTGGAGTTCCCCGATGAGGTGTACGACGATCTGGTCATCGGCGACCGGATGCAGGTGCGGGCCATCGGGCTTGGAATGGAAGCCACCAACGTGGACGGAATCGCCATCCGTAACCTGAGCCCCCGCCTTCTGGATGCCCTGAACGCCGCCGGCATGGGCGTGGATGGAAGTGGGATGCTGCAGGTCCCGGTGACACACATGGTGCCCGCCAAGATCATGGGCTCGGGGCTGGGCCGCAATCATGTGGTGTCCGGCGACTACGACATCCAGATGTTCGACGAGGGCGTGAATGAGCGCTACAACCTGAACAGCCTGCGCATGGGTGATATCGTGGCCATCATGGACGCCGACAACACCCACGGGCGGATCTGGTTGGAGGGTGCCGTGACCATCGGTGTCATCAGCCACGGGAAGAGCCGGGTGGCAGGGCACGGGCCGGGGGTCACGGCCATCCTCACCTCCGCAGACGGCAACATCCGACCTGTGATCGACCCGGATGCCAATCTGGCGACCATCCTGAATCTTCGCTGACCAGGAGGACGGGGCTCCCCGGCTCCGCCGCTTCCCTCGAGGAACGGTCCGGGGAATTCCTCCCGTTGACGGCTTTCCTTCGGAGGCGGGTGCTGCGTGTCATTGCAACTCCAGTACCCGCTCCCAGAAGGCATCCCCACCCTTTTCGCAGCGGGCGTGGGCTGTGCAGATCCAGGTGGGCTCCACCTGCAGGTTCCGGAGGCGTGCCCGGAGAACATGGAGACTTTCCCGGGCCAGTGCCGCATCGTCGGAATAGACGGCCAGCGCCGGCTGTGGCCCCCCGGTGAGGGTGTGGGCCACGGCGTCGCCCACGAAGAGGATGTCCCTGATGAGGTAGGCCGTGCTTCCGGCCGTATGCCCCGGTACCAGAAAGGCCAGAACCGTGTCGGCCCCGAAAACCATGGCGGTGTCTCCCGAAAAGGTCAGGACGTCCACCTCGCCCGGGGCCGGCCGCTGGGGAGGTACGATCTGGTCAGCCACTCGGGGGATCCAGCCCTCGGGAAGAGCCACCCCGTGGAAATGGTCCACCTCCGCCTCCGCCATGTAGAAGGTGGCATGTTTCACGTGGGGCCAGGCCCGGATGTGGTCACGGTGCGCGTGGGTGACCAGGACCGCGTGGACGTCTTCGACTCCGGCGTCCAGTGCCGCCAGATCATCCTTCAGGGATCCTTCGACTCCCCACCACCCGAGATCCACCAGAAGCAGGCCTGCCCCGGTTCGAGTCACGTGAATCATGCTCTGACTCGGCCCGGCACTGGTAATGGCCATGGAGCGCGGAGGCGCGTGGACCTCCGGCGGAAGCCCCGAGGCACAGGCCGAAAGTGTGGCCAGGACCAGTGCAAGTGAAAGGCCGACCCACCGGTTCCGTGCAATTCCCTCCCGGGCCGGTCGTGGGCCCCAGCACTTTTCGGACCGGCGGGAATCGCCGCTCACCACCGCACCCCCTCGGGCGGAAGTACCGCATGGTCTTCAAGGAATTCCACATTCCGGAGGAGGGAGTCGTAGAGGGTCCGGGTCAACTCTTCCCCATGGGGCTCCTGGGATTGCCATCCCCCCGGACGTGGGAAGGCCGCACCTGACCCGTAGGCGTTGGACGCGGCCGTAACGAACGCTCCCATCACCGCCGGACTGCGCCGCTCGTCCCGGGGGCTCCCCTCACCATAGCAGACGGTCGTCATGGGAAATCCGTCTTCATCCAGGTGGTGGACCAGAGCGCCGGTCAGCACCTCGTCGGTGAAGCGTCCCACGGCCTCCAACGCTTCAGGGTGGTGGCGGCCCAGGAGTCCCGACGACCCCTCTTCTTCCCGGTTCCAGGAGAATCCACCGGTGAGGTCGGTCACGAATCGCCAGAGCGCTTCCACATCCACCTCGTCACGCTCCGGCTGAACGCCACCGGGGCCGAATCGGAGCCGGCCGGGAAGTCCCCACGGACGGGTCAGCTCAAGGGTGGACGAGAGGATCCTGACGCTCCGGTCCGCCATCACCCCGGCGCGGGTCCGGTCGTCGGCGTCGCCGAACACGTACAGCATCTCCCAGATCCCCTTCTGTCCCCGGAGCAGCGCCCCGAGCTCCGCCAACTCCACCCGCACGTACCGCGGTGAACCGGTCCGGTCCGGGGGGATGGGGAATCGGTACATTCCCACCTCGTCGTCCCAGGCCTGGTCCAGTTGTCGGGCCACGGCCCGGGACACGTCCAGAAGGGTCTCCACATCCGCCTCCAACCACCGGGCCATCCGCTCTTCGGGAATCCTGCCGTGATCCCCCGACCCTTCCGGTGTCCTCCACCGCATCCAGGCATAGATGTGTCCATGGAGGGCCGACATTCCGAAGGCCATGCTGGCCAGATCCGTCTCGTGGGACCCGGGCGTGGCTCGGAAGAGCCCGTCCCGGTGATGGTCCCGGAGTGTCTGGATCCCCGGAGCCACCAGGAGGGTGGGGGGAAGGTAGGTGAGTCGGGTCTCCAGACCGTGCTCCGCCCACCTTCCTCCCCGATGATGCACGTGATAGGCGTAGGCTGCGAATGCCAGATCTTCCAGGGTGCCCGGCGACGCCTGCCAACCCTCGTCGTCCGCGCCACCGGGGCCAAGACTCCCGGCCAGGCCGGTGGGACCCAGGTAGGCGGTCTCCAACATCTGCACCATCTGCAGCCACGCCTCGGCGCGGGCCGCCATGGCAGCCCCCGCCAACTCGGGACGGTAGGAGGGATGACCCATCTCACTGCTCCGGTGGATGGAGGCCACAAGGCCGATCCCGTTCATCACCTGGCTCACATCCCGCAGTCGCACGCCGTCACCGAAGTGCGGAGTACCATCGGACTCGATCCAGCGGGGTACCACGATCCCGGGCGGCTCCGGCGCAGATGCGCCCTCCGCCGGACCGGCGGAAGGGGACGGGGCCGGCGGGGAGACATCGTCCCGTGGATCGCCGGCGCCGTCGCACGCCGCCATCGCGAGTAGGAGGGTCACCAGAGCAACAGTGGACAGTCGAGGGCTGGTCATCCATTCTCCTTGGCAGGTCGGAGTCGCCAGGGGCCCAGGGTTCCGGACCACGCCGGACGGCTTCGTGCCGGATCACCGGATGGGCCGCCCCCGTCTCGCGCGCGACGCCCTGTGGTAGCAGTGGTCACCGCTGAAGTTCCACCCACCCGTCGGCCCGGACGGTGCAGCCGAGGCACCTTCAACCCAACACGCCCATGTCCATGACCCACCTCCCGATTCGGCCGCGAGGTCGTCACGTCCCCGTCCGGCTCCCGCGCGTCCTGGCGCTCGCCCTTTTCCTCCTGGCGGTGGCCCCTTCCGGCGCCGAGGGCCAAGCCACACCCGAGGCCAAAGGACAGGCCGTCCCGGCCGGGTCACCCGCCATGACGGAGACGCTGTTCCACACCTTCTCCATCGCCGCCGTGGACCAGGAGACGGGGGAGTCGGGGGTCGCCGTCACCACCCGGGTGGCCTGCGTGGGCAACGCCGTTCCCTGGGTCCGTGCCGGGGTCGGAGCCGTGGCTACCCAGGCATGGACCCGCATGGCCTACGGTCCGGAACTCCTGGATCTCCTGGAGGAGGGAATTCCGGCGGACCAGGCACTTCGCCGGAGGCTCGAGGCCGACGAGGACCGGGAGCGGCGTCAGGTAGGAGTGATCGGACTGGACGGGAGCCGGGCCCAGCATACCGGGAGCGGCACCACGGCCTGGGCAGGCCATCGGTCCGGACCCGACTTCGTGGCACAGGGCAACCTGCTGGTGGGTCCGGAGGTGGTGGATGCGGTCGCCGAGGCCTTTGAACAGAGCCGGGGATCCGGTCGCCACCTGGCCGACCGCCTCGTGGAGGCGCTGGAGGCCGGACAGGCCACGGGCGGCGACGCGCGGGCCGGCCGGCTCCAGTCCGCCGCACTCCTGGTGGCCGACCCCCGTGACGGTGGAGCCCTGCGCGACGACGGGATCTCCACCAATCTCAACATCTGCGAACACCCGACCCCGGTGGCCGAGCTTCGCCGGCAGTACGACACCGTCTCCGGCGCCCTGGGCTTCCGGATCCTCCAGCTTCCCGAGGGTGGGGACGTGGCTCAGCTCCGAATCCTTCTCCATGCCCTGGGCTTCTACCGGTCCGACGAAGCCGAACTGCCGGCCGTGAACGAGCTCCGCCGCTACGACGCCGCCCTGGCCGAAGCCGTGGATCGGTATCGGGAAGACCGGGGGCTCTCCACCCCACGCGTGGGAACGCCTCCCGGCTGGGTCGACGAAGAGATGGTGGAGCGACTCTGGGCGGATGTGGAGGCAGCCGGGCTCACCCGCCAGATGCGGGACCGGATCCGGGACCTCACCGGCATCCGTCGTTGATGGCGCACGGGTCCCTTCCCCGCCGCACGGCCACGCGATACGTGGTCCCGCTCCGGGAAGGGGGAACCCTCCCGGCGGTGGTGGAGGTGGAGGACGGCTCGCTGTGGGTAGTCAAGTTCCGCGGCGCCGGCCAGGGCGCCCGTGCCCTCATCGCCGAGATCCTGGTGGGAGAGCTGGCCCGTGAAGCCGGCCTCCCGGTCCCCGAACTGGCGGTCATTCTGGTGCCGGAAGCGCTGGGTCGGTTCGAACGGGATCCGGAGATCCAGGACCTCCTCAAGGCGAGTCGGGGGGTGAATGTGGGGATCCGGTATCTGGAAGGCGCCTTCAACTTCGAGCCCCGGGCCGCAGGCGACCTCATCTCTCCCGACCTGGCGGCAAGGATCGTCTGGTTCGACGCCTGGGTCACCAACCCCGACCGGACGCCCCGCAATCCCAACCTCATGATCCACGACGGTCGTCCCTGGCTCATCGACCACGGGGCGGCCCTCTATGGACACTTCAACTGGCAACGGGTGGACGCCGCCCGGACCCGGGCCCCCTTTCAACACCTGGAACGTCATGTGCTTCTGGGACGGGCATCGGGGCTGGACGAGGCGGACCGGGAGCTGGCCACCCGCCTGGACGAAGAGGCCGTGACCCGGGCCATCGGTCGCGTCCCCGACGAACTGCTGGCCGACCCGCTCCTGGCTGGAGAATTCGACTCCGGTCAGGCCCACCGGGCCCGGTATCGGGACTTTCTCCTGGAGCGGCTCCAGGCACCTCGCACATTTGCCCGGGCCGCCGAGACGCTCCGGAGGGCGCATCGGGACCGGCGTCCCAACCCATGGAGGCCCGGCGGTGAGCGAGCGGGGGGGTGACCGACCCAGGCTGGTGGATTACGACTGGGCCGTCCTGCGGGTGGTGCCCCGGGTCCACCTGGGAGCCTGCGTGAATGTGGGCGTCGTGCTTCACGCCCGCACCGCCGACTTCCTGGCCATGAGAGCCATCACCGATGTCCACCTCCTCGGCGAGCGTGTGCCCCAGCTCGACCCTCGACTCCTGGCCCGGTACCTGGAGGCCTGCCTCGCCGTCTGCCGGGGAGAAACCCACCCCGAGGCGGGGCACTCGGCCGTGGCCCTGGCGCCCACCTCGGAGCGGTTCCATTGGCTGACCGCTCCACGCTCCGACGTACTCCAGTCGTCTCCCATCCACGGGGGCGTCACGGGAGATCCGGCCTCGGCGCTGGAGCGACTCTACCGGGAGCAGGTGGGCACCGAGTGACCCTGCCGGGGCCAATGCGGCACCCGCCGGGACCGGTTGCCGCCGCGTGGGAGCCCGGGTAGCTTCCGGCGTTCGCCATCGTCGAACCGTTACAGGAGAACCTATGGACCGAGGGCTCCCCTCCCGCGCCCGCATCGCCGGCATGGGACACTTCCTTCCGCCCCGGGTCGTCACCAATGACGACCTCTCCGAACTCATGGACACCTCGGACGAGTGGATCCGCGAGCGTTCAGGCATCCGGGAGCGGCGGTTCGTGGATGAGGGCACATCCTGCACCGATCTGGCCGAAGCGGCGTCCCGCCGAGCCATGGAGAATGCAGGGTGGAAGCCGGAGGATGTGGAGTTCATCCTCTTCGCCACCCTTTCTCCCGACCTCTTCTTTCCAGGTAACGGGGTCCGCCTCCAGCATCAACTCGGCCTCGGGCCCATCGGCGCTCTGGACCTGCGCACCCAGTGCACCGGCTTCGTGTATGCCCTCTCCGTGGCGGATGCCTTCATCCGGAGCGGTCAGTACCGGCGCATCCTGGTGGTGGGGGCCGAGGTCCAGTCACGGGGCCTTCGCCTGGACAACGAGGGTCGCGACACGGCAGTGCTCTTCGGGGATGGCGCCGGGGCGGCGTGCGTGGAAGCCTCGGACGACGAATCAGGCTTCCTGGCCCACACCCTCCACGGGGACGGAGCCCACGCCCTCGCCCTCTGTGTCCGCAAGCCCGGAGCGCTCCAGACCCCCTTCGTGTCGGCGGAGGACATCGCCGCCGGCCACACGGCGCCCTACATGAATGGTCGCGAGGTCTTTCGGAACGCGGTTCGACGCTTCCCGGAGGCGATTCAGGAAGTACTGACCGCGGCGGGCCTGTCGGCGTCGGAACTCAAGTTCCTGGTGCCCCATCAGGCCAATGCCCGGATTACCGAGGCGGTTCGCCGCCGGATGGAGCTACCGGAGGAGAAGGTGGCCTCCAACATCGAGCGCTACGGAAACACCACCGCCGCGTCCATCCCCATCGCCCTCAGTGAAGCGGTGGAAGAAGGGCGGATCGAGCGGGGTGACCTGGTCTGCCTGGCCGCCTTTGGCGCCGGATTCACCTGGGGCGCCACCTTGCTGCGATATTGATCCCCGGCGTCCCCGTGAGTGGGGAGCCGGTGCGGATTCCCGGATTCGCCAGGATCCCCCTGTTGGAGATGTCGTCATGAGCCCGTCCCGCTGCGGCGTCCAGGCCATCCTCAGACCCCTGATCCCCTCCCTGGTTGTGTTCGTGGTCCTCGGCCTGGGGGCCTGCGTGCCCGGAGAGACGCCACCGCCCGCCCCCGATCCCGGGATCCAGGACACGGCCGGCCCCCGGGAGATGGTTCCGGATCCGCGCCGGCCCTTCCGCCTGCAGATCCTGCACACCAACGACGTGCACGGGCGCCTTCTGCCCCAGGTTGTGGGGGGCGACACTGTCGGGGGTGCGGCCGTCCTGGCGGCCCACCTCGACTCCCTCCGGGCTCGCTTCGACGGACCCACCCTGGTCCTCTCCGGCGGGGATATCATGCAGGGGACCGCCATCTCCAACCTGGCGTGGGGGCGTCCGCTCATCGAAGTCCACAACCGCAAGGGCTACGACGCGGCGGTGCTGGGGAACCACGAGTTCGATTGGGGACTCGACACCCTCCGGGCCCGGGTGGGCGAGAGTGATTTCCCATGGCTGGCCGCCAACATCCACGCCCCCGAGGGCTCGCCCCCCCCCGACTGGTTCCAGCCATGGCTCGTGTGGGAGCGGGATGGGGTGCGGGTGGGAATCGTGGGGATCGCGCTGGCCTCGACGCCGGAGGTGGTCATTGCCGGGCGCACCGAGGATCTCGTCTTCTCGGACGAGGCTGAGGCCCTTCGCCGAGCTGTGGCCGAGGTCCGCGCCGAGGGTGTGGATTTCGTGGTGGCCCTCACCCATGTGGGTGCCATCTGCTCCGATCCGGGGGAGCGACCGGAGGACCGTTCGGAGGGGTGCGAAGGTCTGGCCGTGGAGGTGCTCCGGGAGGCGGGCCAGGGGGTGGACGTTTTCTTCGCCGCTCACACCCACGCCCGGAACCTGACCGAGGTGGAGGGGACCCTCCTCCTCCAGTCCCCTGCCTACACCGAGGGGATCGGCGTCGCCAGGCTGGAGCGGTCGACGGCGGGGGTGGCTCCGACCTACGCCGCCATCCTCTCGCCCCGCGCCGCCGAGGTGGATCCGGATACGGCCATGGTCCGGGTCGTGGAGGAGTGGGTGGCCCGCGTGGGCCCCACCCTCGAGGAGCCGGTCGCCGAGTTGGCCGAGCCCTTCTCCAACGCCGAGCGCCGGGCCCGGGAGAACCCTGCGGGCAACCTGGTGGCCGATGCCCAGCGGTGGGCCACGGGAGCGGATGTCGGCCTCGTCAACAACGGCTCCCTTCGCCGGAGCCTCCCTCAGGGCCCGGTCACCTTCGGGATCCTCTATGAGTTCCAGCCCTTCCAGAACGAGTTGGTCCGGATCGAGGTGGACGGGCTCCTCCTTCGTGAGATCCTCGAGTTCGGACTTACCGAATCGGGGGAGCCGTGGACGCACATTTCCGGACTTCGGGTCCGATACGATCCCGGGGCGCCTGAAGGAAGGCGGGTCACCTCCATCCACCGGGACGACGGAACCCCTGTGACCGCCGGGCACCGTCTCGTCATCGCCACCTCGGAATTCCTTGCCGCTGGTGGGGATGGGTACGAGGCGCTGGGACGGGGGCGGATCGAACGGACAGGTGTGGTGGATGTGGATGCCCTCATCGAATACCTGCGGTATGTGGGGGATCCGGTGAGCGCTCCTGCCGTGGGCCGTTGGGAGGGGAGCTGAGGTCGCTCAAGGGTTTCGGATGGCGAGGCCACCCGTCTTTCTTGTGGCTGCCGAAATCCCCATATACGTTCATAGTCCGGGGGTAGATACGACGCCCGCCGGACCTGAACCCCCAGCCCTCCCCCGCCCATGCCTGACACGCCCATTGCCGACCTGCTCGGATCCGACGCTGAAGACCTCCTCCATCACCGGTGTGAGACCATTCCCGCCGACGAACTCCATCTTCCCGGACCGGATTTCGTGGACCGGGTCTGGGGGCCGTCGGACCGGAGTCCCCGGGTTCTTCGCAACCTCCAGGCGCTCTACGACGCCGGCCGTCTGGCCGGGTCGGGCTATCTCTCCATCCTCCCTGTGGACCAGGGGATCGAGCACTCGGGTGGGGCATCCTTCGCCCCCAACCCCGCCTATTTCGACCCGGAGAACATCGTTCGCCTGGCGCTTGAGGGAGGGTGCAACGGGGTGGCCAGTACCTATGGTGTGCTCGGCTCCGTGGCCCGAAAGTATGCCCATCGGATTCCCTTCATCCTGAAGCTCAACCACAACGAGCTCCTCACCTATCCGAACCGCTTCGATCAGGTGCCCTACGCCCGGGTCGACGATGCATTCAACATGGGATGCATCGGCGTCGGGGCCACCATCTACTGGGGATCGGAGGAGTCGACCCGGCAGTTGCAGGAGATCTCCGAGATGTTTGCCCACGCCCACGAACTCGGGCTCTTCACCATCCTCTGGTGCTACGTCCGCAATCCGGAGTTCACCATCGGGGGACGGAATTACGAGGAATCGGCCGACCTCACCGGCCAGGCCAACCATCTGGGCGTCACCATTGAAGCCGACATCATCAAGCAGAAGCAGCCCACCCTGGACGGGGGCTACCGGGCGGTCCGGGAGTCCAAGGATGGTTCGTACGCCAAGGATCCCTCCGGGATCTACGGACGCCTCAGCTCGGACCACCCCATCGATATGACCCGGTACCAGGTGGCCAACTGCTACATGGGGCGGCGGGGCCTCATCAACTCCGGAGGTGGTTCCGGCGACAATGACCTGCAGCAGGCGGTTCGAACGGCGGTCATCAACAAGCGGGCCGGCGGAATGGGTCTCATTACGGGACGGAAGGCCTTCCAGCGCCCCATGAAGGAAGGCATCGGGATTCTGAATGCGGTCCAGGATGTCTTCCTCGATGATTCCGTGACCATCGCCTGACCGGCGTTCCCTGCGTCGATCCATCGTCCCCTCTTGGCAGGAAGGATTACATGTCCGGCACGTCCACGGCAGCCCCTGGCATCTCACTCCTGACACTCCTGACTGCCCTGACCATGGCCGGGTGCGTGGACACGGCCGCTGAGGCCGCACCGTCGGAGGCTCGGACCATGGACCACCCGACCGTCCCGTTCTCGCACCCGACCCAGGAGCCCCCTGGGATCCAGGACCCGTTCGCCGATCAGATCTCGGCACTGGCCGCCGACCCCCGGGTCCAGGACTCCTTCCGCCTCATCGAGGAGCTGGAACCCTGGACCATGGAGAACCTGGTCACCATCACCGAGATTCCGGCTCCTCCCTTCATGGAAGACGAGCGTGCCGAAGCCTACCTGGAGATGCTCCGGGCCCTGGGGGTGGATGAGGCGTACCGGGATGAGGAAGGCAATGCCATCGCCATCCGCAGGGGCACCGTCGGGGAGCGAACCCTTGTGCTTTCGGCGCACCTGGACACGGTTTTTCCCGAAGGCACCGACGTCACCGTCCAGTTCCGCGGCGACACCCTCTTCGCTCCCGGGGTGGGCGACGACTCCCGGGGGCTGGCCATGGTTCTCACCGTCCTCAGGACCATGAATGAAATGGGGCTCGACACCGAGGACGATGTCTGGTTCGTGGGAATCGTGGGTGAAGAGGGGCTCGGCGACCTCCGAGGCGTCAAGCACCTCTTCCGGGAGGGTGGCCCTCGCATCGATGCCTTCATCTCGGTGGATGGAGGCGGGGACGCCGCCATCGTGAACCAGGCACTGGGGTCCCGGCGCTACCGGGTGACCTTCCGCGGTCAGGGCGGACACTCCTGGGGAGCCTTCGGAATCGGGAATCCGGCTCACGCCCTGGGCCGCGCCATCGAACTCTTCGACGACGCGGCTGCCCCCTTTGTGGCCGAGGGTCCTCGCACCAGCTACAACGTGGGGCGGATCGGGGGTGGAACGTCCGTGAACTCCGTCCCCTTCGAATCGTGGATGGAGGTGGACATGCGCTCCGAGAGCGCCGAGCGGCTTGCGGGGATCGACGCCATCTTCCTGGCGTCGGTGGAGCGAGCGCTGGACGAGCAGAACCAGGGCATTGCAGACGGACCGGACCTGGAGATGGAGTTGGAGCAGGTGGGGGACCGTCCATCCGGTGAGATCGACCCGTCCGAGCCCTTCGTCCAGCGGGCTATGGCCGCGGTGGCCCACTTCGGCTTCGAACCCCGCCTCACCCGCTCATCCACCGACTCCAACGTCCCCATCGCCATGGGGATCCCCGCCGTCACCATCGGCAGGGGCGGCGCGGGAGGGGGGAATCATTCCCTCGACGAGTGGTGGCTGAACGAGGATGGGCATATCGCCATTCAGCGGACCCTCCTCCTGGTTCTGGCCGAGGCGGGATTTGCGCCCACCACCGCCGAGGAGGTGGTTACGAGCCGGAGAGGGCCCGGCAACCCGTGAGTATCCTCATCGTGGAGGACACTGAGGTTACGCTCCTGCTCCTCCGGAACATCGCCGAGCGCACCGGTGAGAAGGTGATCTGCGCCGGAACCGGGGAAGAAGCACTCCGTCTCGTGGACGAGCATCCGGAGATCCGCCTTCTCGTGAGTGATGTGATGATGCCGGGAATGGATGGCCTGGAGCTTGTACGTCGGCTCCGGGATCGGCCCGAGTGGTCCGACCTGCCCGTCCTCTTCATCAGTGGGGTTTCACGGAAGGAAGCGGTGCTGGAGGCGGCCCGCCTCCATTCGGTGGGCTGGATCCTCAAGCCCATCGACCGTCCCAGCGAGGTCCTCGCCAGGATACAGGGTGCCCTGGCCCACTATCCTCCCAGACTCGAGAATCCAGCCCAGGCCCAGCGACGACTCGGAATCTCCCAGCCATCCTACGTGGAGGCGGTGCAGGCCTTTCGGGGATGCATGAGCGAGGCTCGGGAAAACCTGGAGCTGCAGGGGGAGTTGGATGACTCCCTGGAGCGGTCGCTCCGGGAGAGCGCGGCCACCCTTGGCGCCCGAGCCCTTCTGAGTGCCCTGGATGGGAACGCCGAATCGCGAGGACCCCGGGTGAAGCGGGAGATAGCGGCCCTCCAGGCGGCGCTGGACCGGGTGCTGACCGACGCAGATGCGGCTCCCAAGGCCTGAGCCCCCCACCTGCCCCGGTTCCGCAGACCTACTTCCCCGGTAGCCGTCCGGCTGCACCCAGCACCCAGCGCATGCAGCGGTGTGCCACGTCCACCGGCTCCATGACCATCATGGGGCATCCCCCCTCCAGCACCTCCATCCCGCCGTCCCGGGCAGCCCGAACCGCCTCTTCGGACCAACTCCCGGTGCCGAAGGAACGGTGGAACCAGATCCGGGGGATCCCCCGGTCCAGACACGCCTCCACCGTTGCCGGGGCCGCCGCCGGGGGGGCGGCGAAGATGAGTCCCTCCACCCCGTCGGGGAGCGCCTGTACCGACGGGTAACAACGGTCTCCCTCCACCTCGTCGGCCGCCGGATTCACCGGAAAAACCGGGTGCCCTCCATCCCGGAGGCGGGTATAGATGAGATTCGCCGGCCCTCCTTCCCGGGAGACACCGGCGACGGCCAGGGGTCGGTGACGCAGGAACGCCGAAGCTTGATCCTTGAAGGTCGCCATGGACTCACCTCCCCATCGGTTCGGTATCCGGAGCCGCGTCCATCACCACGATGGGCCGGCTGGAGAGAGCGGGCTCCCGCCCGGGAACCGCCACCTCCACATGGAGAGTGTACTCCCCGGGATCCAGTTGGGGAAGCGAGACTTCCAGGGCACGGAAGACCGTGTCCACCTCATCGGGCGCCACATCCCGGAAGGAGATCTCCAGGGGAGCATCCGGATCCACGACTCCCAGGAACTCCCCGACCCGTCGGAGGAAGCCGGGCCGTCCCTGGGTGAACCCCAGGGTGACGCGGGCCTCGTCGGCCACCCCCATCCCGTAGACCTCCCACGCCACCACGAACCGTTCGTCCCGGCCCACCCGGATACCGGGCCGGAGGTGGGGAAGGGCATCGTCCAGCGTGTCCGGGAAGGGCGCGCCCGACCCCAGGACGATGACGTCCGAGACGCCCACCTGACCGGGCTCGAGCTCAACCTGAACCACCCCCTGTCGGGCCCGCCACGCCGCCCCGAGGCCTTCATCGAGGAGCTCCAGGCTGCTGACATACCGGCCGGCGGGGGCCCGAAGCGTCAGAACCCCCTCCCGGTCCACCCCTTCGATCCGTCGGACCTCACCCCCATCCTCCGGAACCAGGAAGAGCCCGGCCAGCGCGACCGTATCTTCGCCGCTGCCATGGTCGTCTTCGGCGGGAGAGGTCTCCGGGTCACCTCGGCGGAACGGGTCCCCCCCGCTACCCCGATCGAAGGGATCCCGTCCGGCGAAGGGATCCCCCTGTCTGTCGGACACGAGATCCACATCCACCACCGCCGAGGCGGGGTCCGGTCGGTAGGCGCCCACCACCAGGAGGGAGTCACCTCGGCGAAAACGCGCCACCTGGGTCTCGAGCCCCCGGAAGTCCGGGGCGTACGGAGCGGCGTACCAGGTCCGGGCCTCCCTGGGCGCCGTGATCCACGCCTCCGGGGGCACGTCGGCGGGAGAGACCAGGAACTCCTCGGGGAACAGGTAGCCCCGACTGCCCGGATGGTGATGGCCCACGATGGTCCGGGGATCCTGGAGTCCCGTGCCCATGGACGGCCGCTGGGTCCGACTCCATCCGATCTCACGCCCGTACCGGATGAGGGACTCCTCCAGATCCTCCTCCCAGGCCAACTGGAACGGGTGCCCGGCGTCTTCACGGATGATGGCCAGGACGATGCGGGCGTAGTGCTCGGTCAGGCGATCGTTCCCCTCCACCAGGAAGAGGGGATCGGAGAACCGCCAGAGTCGGCTCCACAGCCGATCCCGCTCCTGGGGGTCGGCGGCTTCGAAGGTCCGACGCATCTCGGGCGAGAGAATGAACCTGGGCGTTCGCCACCGGGCTTCTTCCTGGGCCGGAAGGTCGTCCAGGGCCCGAGCGAAGGCCCGCTCCGCCGCAGGGACTTCCCCCTGGACATGAAGAGCGTACCCCTGCAGCGCATGACACCACCAGGGCTCGGCCAGCCCACAGGCCTCGGCCGTCTGGGCCGCGGCGGACGGGCGGCCGTCCTCGATGAGGTACTGGACCGTTTGGCCCAGGATCCAGGGGTGGCGTACACCGGCAAACCCGCCGGAGAGGGCACCCAGGAGTTCACGCCGCGCCATTCCCGTCTCCACCGGCTCCGGGGGGAAGTCCGTCTCGTCCGCGCCTCCGAACCAGTGGCAGATCCGCCCGATGCGCACATCACACCGAAACGCCCCGGTACGGGTGCGAGGTGGGATCCGGCTCTCGCGGAAGCTCTCGAAGCCGGCCTGCATCTCCCGAAGTCGATCCAGGGTCTCGGCAGAGTCGGCGGGAGCGGACGCTCCTGAAGGGGCCTCCTGCCAGGTCTGTCCCTGCGCCTCGGAGGTAGGCGCCATGAGCAGCAGGAGCGTCAGAAGTGCAAAGGAGGCGGCCGTCGCCGGGATCCGGAGTCGGTGTGGTCGGGAGTCCATGGGAAGTCCTGGCGATGGAGAGGGGGAAGGCGCCCACGTGCCGCGTCGGGGTGCCGCCAATGCTCTTGCGTACCCCAACACGTCGGAACCGATCTCCCGTTCCCGTCGGCTCCGGACCATCGTAGCCTGCGCGCAGTCCGACCGTGCCCGGCCTGCCCGTAGTCCACTCGTGCCCGGAGGCATGCCTGCTTGGAACCTCGGCTTGCCTGAGCAAGGTTCCCGATGCCACCCTCTACCCATGACCTTTCCACTTCCCCTCCTGTGGGCACCTGAGTACGAGGTGGACATCGGGACCCACGTATATCCCACCCGCAAGTACCGGCTCCTCAGGGAACGCCTGATCTCGGAGGGCGTTACCGAGTCCGTCGACTTCCACCGTCCCCGTCCGGCGGAGCGCAGCGAACTCCTTCGCGTCCATACCCCCCGCTGGGTGGAGGGGGCCCTGTCCGGCAGCCTCACACCGCGAGAGGTCACCACCCTGGAACTCCCCTGGTCGGAGGCGCTCCGGGATGCGGTGCTCCTCTGCTGCGGCGGAACCCTGGAGGCGGGGAAGCTCGCGCTGGAGNAGGGGGCCGCCCTTCACCTGGGAGGAGGCTTCCACCACGCCTTCGCCGATCACGGGGAGGGTTTCTGCCTGCTCAACGATGTGGCCGTTGCGGCGGCGGGGCTCATCGCCCTGGGGCGTGTGGCGCGGCTGGCGGTGGTGGATCTGGATGTGCACCACGGAAACGGAACCGCCCACATCTTCCGGGATACGCCCGAGATCATGACCTTCTCCATGCACGCCCGGGACAACTATCCGGCCGTCAAGCCGCCCGGCGATCTGGACATTCCACTCTCCCCGGGCACGGGAGACGCCGAATACCTCGGGCTCCTGGACGAGCATCTGCCCCGGATCCTGGGTGGATTGACCGGACCGGCTCCGGAACTGGTGATCTACCTGGCTGGTGTCGACCCCTTCCACGACGATCAGTTGGGCGGACTGGCGCTCTCCGAGGAGGGCCTGAGGACCCGGGACCGGCGGGTCTTCCAGCGGTGCCGGGAGGCGGGAATCGCCGTGGCCGTGGTGCTGGCCGGCGGATATGCCAGGCGGGAGGAAGACACGATCCGCCTCCACCGGAACACCCTGTTGGAGGCGGCCCGCGTCTGGCCCGACACACCCTCGAACGGACCCTCAACCACACCGCCATGACCCACATCGACGACCGCCCCCCCGCCCCGGACCCCCTGGGCGGGGATCCTGCCCCCGGGCGGATGGCCATCATCGGGGGTACCGGGTTCCATCTGGAAGCGGGCGCCGGAACCCTTGACGTGGTGGGTGACGAAGTGATCACCACCCGCTGGGGGAAGGCCAGGATCACCCGGACCGAGTTGGCCGGGCGGGAGCTGCTCTTCCTGGACCGCCACCGGGCCCAGACCGAGCCCGGAGCGCCCCGGATTCCCCCGCACCGGGTCAACTACCGCGCCAACATCGCCGCCCTGAAGCAGGTGGGCGTCACCGGGATCCTCGCGTCGACGGCCGTGGGCTCCCTTCGCGCCGAGTGGGGGCTCGGGTCCCTGGTGCTCCTGGACCAGCTCCTGGACCACGTCGACGGCCGACCGCGCACCTTCTTCGACGACACCGCGGTCCACGTGGACTTCACCCGACCGTACTGTGATCATCTGAGGCGGCAGGTGGCCGGCACTGCGCACGCCCTGGGGATCCCCTTCCACGACGGGGGCACCTACATCTGCACCAACGGTCCCCGCTTCGAGTCGGCGGCGGAGATTCGGGCCTATGGCGCCTGGGGAGCCCACGTGGTGGGAATGACCGCCGTTCCCGAGGTGGCGCTGGCTCGTGAGGCGGAGATCTCTTACGCCGGCATCTCGGTGGTGACGAATCCCGCCGCCGGAACCGGTGAGGGGGACCTTACCGAAGAGGAGGTCATGGAGGCCATGGCCGCCGCCATGCCGCAGATCGCCCGCCTCTTCCTGGAGGTGGCGAAGGGCTACAGGGACGACCCGANCACGCCGGCCCGCCGGGCAACCCGGGAATTCGGATCTCCCCGCGTCACCTGACGCCCCCCGACGACCTCGACCCCATCCACGAACCCAACGAACCACGGAACGCCGCATGTCCTCTGCACGCATCGCCATCACCCCCGTCACCGCCGTCACCTGCGACGAGGCCTTCCAGGTCATCCCGGACGCCGCCATTCACCTGGAGGATGGCGCCATCACCTATGTGGGCCCGGCTGCCGACGCCCCGGATTTCGCCGCGGACGAGACCTTCGGAGGCCCCCACCTGGTGGCCATGCCGGGCCTGGTGAACACCCACTGCCACGCCGCCATGACCCTCCTCAGGGGCTACGCCGACGACATGGCGCTGGAGGAGTGGCTCCAGACCAGGATCTGGCCCTTCGAGGGTGGACTCGACACCGAGGACATCCACTGGGGAACGCAGTTGGCGGTGGCGGAGATGCTCCAGAACGGGGTGACCACCTTCGCCGACATGTACTTTCAGCACCGGCGCGCCACCGAGGGGCTCGTGGCCTCGGGGATCCGGGCTCTCCCCTCGGCGGCGGTGATCGGAGTCTTCCCCGACGTGCCCGGACAGGTGGCCGAAGCCCGCGCGTGGGCCCGGGAGATGAAGGATGCCGGGGACGGACGCGTTCTCCCCTCCATTGCCCCCCACTCCCTCTACACCTGCAACCGGGATGCATGGACGGCGGTCATCGAGGCGGTGGAGGAGGTCGAGGTACCCATCCAGACCCACGCCTCCGAGACCCGCGTCGAGGTGGAGGAGGTCCGCCGCCAGTGGGGCGCCACCCCCATCCAGGCGCTGGATGAACTGGGCGCCTTGAAGCACCATCTCATCGCCGCCCACTGCGTTCACCTGGACCAGCGGGACATGGAGGTCATGGCCCGGCGCGAAAACGGCGGAAGCGCGGTCCGGGTGGCCCACAACCCCACCTCCAACTGCAAGCTGGCCTCGGGCGTCGCCCCCGTTCCGGAACTTCGCCGCCTCGGGGTGGATGTGGGTCTCGCCACCGACGGGGTAGCCTCCAACAACCGGCTGGACGTGTGGGGCGAGATGCGCCTCACCGCCCTGATCCACAAGGCGGTCTCGCTGGATCCCACCGAGGCCGACGCCGATGCCGTCCTCCGAATGGCCACCCTGGGCGGAGCCGAGGTGCTGGGCCTGGGCGACCGGGTCGGAAGCCTCGAGGTGGGGAAGCGGGGCGACGTGGTGCTGGTGGACTTCGACAAGCCCCACCTGCACCCCCTCCACAATGTGGTCTCGCACCTGGTCTACGCGGCAGACGCCCGGGATGTGGTGACGGTGCTGGTGGACGGCCGCCCCCTCTTCCATCGGGGCGACTTCCGGACCGTGGACGTGGAGCAGGCCAAGGCGGAGGTGCAGCGCCGGGCCCGGGATCTGGCCCGGAAGGCCGAGGCCTCCACCGACTGAAGGAGGCGTTCCAAGGTCGGCGCGTTCAACTGCCCGGGGGCGCTCCAGGACCGGTGCGATCCACTGCCGCCGGGGGCTCGAACACCGGCGCGTTCAGCTACCGGGGGGCGCTTCGTCCAGGAGGGAGGTCTGGGCGCGCTGGGTCCCCGGGACCTGGTGGCACCCCCGGCAGCGGGCTTCGTAGGACTCGGACCCACCCACCTGGATGGTGGGTCCCTCGGCCGGCGCCGGCTCCCCGTCGATGAGTCGCTGGTTCCGGGTGGCCAACTCCCCGCACCTCACACAGATGGCGTGGAGCTTGTCCACCTGCTCGGCTACGGCCAGGAGGGCGGGGATGGGTCCGAACGGCTCCCCGCGGAAATCCATGTCGGTGCCGGAGAGGATGACCCGGATCCCCCGGTCCGCCATGGCGTTCACCACCGGAACGATCCCCAGGTCCAGGAACTGGGCCTCGTCGATGGCCACCACCTGGATCCCGGGGGGCGTCCGCTCGGCGATCTCCCGGGAAGTCGACACAGGGATGGCCGCCAGGCCCGATCCGTCGTGGGAGCTCACCTCATAGCGCCCCCGGTAGCGATCATCCAGGTGGGACTTGAAGGCCTGGACCCGGCGTCCGGCGATGAGGGACCGTCGCACGCGCCGCATGAGTTCCTCCGACTTTCCGGAGAACATCACGCCGGTGATCACCTCGATCCAGCCTCCCTGCTGATGGCGGTGGAGGAGGGGCGCGTTCAGGGCCATGGGTGGGGTGGGTGTGGGGAAAGGGCCAGAGCCGACAAACTAGTGGCGAGCGCCCGGGATCCATTACTCTTCAGGACGAACCGGCCGAGGTGGACCCGAAGGTCCACTCCGCCGGGAACCCTGGAAATCTAGGGCCGGATCGGCGCAGGGGGAGGGGCCACCCCTCCACGCTCCCCTTCCGGAGCGCCCCGCCCGGGTCCGAGCCCTCCACGTCGACGCCCCCGAACCGGAGAGCCGATGCCCCCCACCGGCGAGACCCAGCCCGAGTCCACCCCCTCCATCCAGTACACCTGGACCGACGAAGCCCCGGCCCTGGCCACCCACGCCCTCCTCCCGGTCCTGCGCGCCTTTGCCGGCGTCGCCGACGTTCCGGTGGAGACCCGCGACATCTCCCTGGCCGGTCGGGTTCTGGCCGCATTCCGTGATCGGCTGGAGGGCGGCACGGAGATTCCCGACGATCTGGCGGATCTGGGCCGACTGGTTGAGCGTCCCGAGGCCAACGTCATCAAGCTTCCCAACATCAGCGCCTCGGTGCCTCAGCTCAAGGCGTGCATTGCCGAGTTGAAGGAGAAGGGGTATGCGCTCCCGGACTATCCGGACGAGCCCGCCACCGAGGAGGAGCGAGACGTCCGACACCGCTACGACCGCGTCAAGGGAAGCGCCGTGAACCCTGTCCTCCGACAGGGGAATTCGGACCGACGAGCCCCGGATCCGGTGAAGGCCTACGTCCGCAAGCACCCGCCCCGGATGCGGCCCTGGCCTCAGGAGTCCCGGACCCGGGTGGCGTGCATGGATGGCGGGGACTTCCGGAGCCACGAGGTCTCCGTCACCCTTTCCGCCCCCACCACGGCCCGCATCGAGCATCTGGCCGACGACGGAACCGTCACGGTGCTGAAGGAGGCCCTCCCCCTGGAGGCCGGCGAGGTCCTGGACGCCACCTACATGAGCCGGTCGGCGCTGGTGGCGTTCCTGGACCGGGAGATGAAGAGGGCGCGGGAAGAGGGGATCCTCTTCTCCCTCCACCTGAAGGCCACCATGATGAAGGTGTCGGACCCCATCATCTTCGGGCATGCGGTGCGGGTCTTCTTCCGGGAGGCGCTGGAGCGCCATGCCGAACTCCTGGCCGAGTTGGGGTTCGACCCCAACGACGGGATCGGCGATCTGGAGGCCCGCCTGGCCTCGCTTCCCGCTGAGACCCGGGAGGCGGTGCAGGCGGATCTGCGGCGGGCCTACGACCAGGGCCCGGCCCTGGCCATGGTGAACTCGGACCGGGGCATCACCAACCTCCACGTGCCCAGCGACGTGATCATCGACGCCTCCATGCCCCCCATGATCCGGGATTCGGGTCGGATGTGGAACGCGAAGGGAGAGCCCCAGGACTGCGCGGCGGTGATTCCCGACTCGTCCTATGCGCCCATCTACGACGCGGTGGTCCGGGACTGCCAGGTCCANGGGCANTTCGATCCCACGACCATGGGCACCGTCCCCAACGTGGGGCTCATGGCGCAGAAGGCCGAGGAGTACGGATCCCACGACAAGACCTTCGAGGTGGCCGCCCCCGGCATCATCCGGATCGTGGACGGCGACGGGGCCACGCTGCTGGAGCATCAGGTTGAGACCGGCGACATCTGGCGGGCCTGTCAGACCAAGGACGCCCCCGTCCGGGACTGGGTCCGGCTGGCGGTGGAGCGCGCCCGGGCCACCGGAGCCCCGGCCGTCTTCTGGCTGGACCCGGAGCGGGCCCACGACGCCCAGCTCGTGGAGAAGGTGGAGCGCACCCTTCCCGAGCATGACACCAAGGGCCTGGAGATCCGGATCCTGGCTCCCGCCGACGCCATGGCCTTCTCCCTGGAGCGTATCCGACGGGGCGAGGACACCATTTCCGTCACCGGGAATGTGCTTCGGGACTACCTCACCGACCTCTTCCCCATCCTGGAGATCGGGACCAGTGCGCGGATGCTTTCCATCGTGCCACTCCTGAACGGAGGCGGACTGTTCGAGACCGGTGCCGGCGGCTCGGCCCCGAAGCATGTGCAGCAGTTCGTCAAGGAGGGCCATCTGCGCTGGGACTCCCTGGGCGAGTACATGGCGCTGGCTGTCTCGCTCCGGCACCTGGACGACCGGTTCGGGAACCCCGGCGCCCGGGTCCTGGCGGATGCTCTGGACGCCGCCACCACACGCTACCTGGAGGAATCCCGTTCCCCCTCCCGCAAGGTCCATGAGCTGGACAACCGCGGGAGCACCTTCTACCTGACCCTCTACTGGGCCCAGGCGCTGGCGGCGCAGGAGGCGGATCAGGAGCTGGCCCATCGCTTCGGTCCGGTGGCCGCCGAGCTGGCCCGGGAGGAGGAGGGGATCGTGGCGGAGTTGAACGCCGCCCAGGGTCCGGCCCAGGAGTTGGGCGGGTACTTCATGCCGGACCCGGAGCGCGCCGCCAGGGCCATGCGTCCGAGCGCCACGCTGAACCGGATCCTGGACGGGCTTCTGGCCGACGCCCCCGAGACCGGCTCCGGCAAGGGGGCGTCATGATCCGCCGCGTCTGCGGTCGTTCGGGCCTCCTGGGCGTGGGCCTCCTGCTCTGTGCCACCTCGCTCACCGGGCAGGACATGCCCGGGATCCAGGGCGCCACGCCTCCCCTTTCCACCTTCAGCATCGTGGCCTGCGATCTGGAGGAGGGCTTCTGGGGTGTGGCCATCCAGTCCCGGGTGGTGAGCGCCGGCTCCATCGTCCCTGCGGCCCGGGCCGGGGTTGGCGCCATCGCCACCCAGGCGCTGGCCAACGTGGCGTACAAGGAGGAAGGACTCCGGCTTCTGGAGGAAGGTGCCTCCGCCGAGGAGGTCCGGGACCACTTCCTCCGCACCGATGACGGGGCGACCCGGCGCCAGTTCGCCGTGGCGGACCGGGAGTGCCGCATGGCCGCCCACACCGGAGAGTCCACCACCGACTGGACCGGTCACCGGATCGGAGAGGGCTACAGCGTCCAGGGCAACATCCTGGCGGGGCCGGAGGTGTTGGAGGCCATGTCCGCTGCCTACGAAGAGGCGAGGGACGGCGGATGGCCCTTCGGTGAGCGCCTCCTCCACGCCCTCAAGGCCGGGCAGGCGGCCGGCGGCGATACCCGGGGAATGCAGGGCGCCGGACTCCTGGTAGTCCGCGACGGCGGCGGGTACCAGGGAGGCGACGATCGGTACGCGGACCTCCGGGTGGAGGACCATGTGGAGCCCATCCTGGAACTCGAGCGTGTCTACGATGTGTGGATGCGCGTTTTCCACCCTGCCGACCACTTCGTGCCCCGGGGCCGGGTGGCGGTGAGCGCTCCGGCGGGCCCCCACATCTGTGAGCTCCGACGCCTCCTTACCACCCTGGGCCACGACGACTTCCACCAGGAGGGTGGAAGCTGCGCCTTCGACGAGGAAGCCATTTCGGCGCTGAAGGCGTTCCAGCGGGCGGAGGGGCTTCCGGAACGTCCCATTCTGGACGCGGAGGCCGCCCGGGTCCTCCGGGACGCCGCCCGTGACGGGATCCGCGACGATACTCCGTGAGTATCCATTGAGGCGGGGGAGGGGCGACGACCAGCCCCCGCCTCGCGGAACCCGGTCGCATGGGCGGCCCCTTCACCGATCCCTCCCCGGCGCTACCCGTCTCCCCGGGCCGCCCCGGAGAGTCCGTACGACTCCACCAGACCTGAGAGACATGACCCGGACCCGAACGCTCGTTGCCCTGGCCCCCGTCCTCCTGCTCCTGGCCTGCGAACCCGAACCAGAGGACTCCATGGAGACCGCGACCCCTGCCCCCGCCGCCGAGGTGGACCCGGCGGACAACCCTCTCCTGGGGGAGTGGGAGACGCCCTTGGAGCACCCCCCTTCCACCTCATCGAGAACGGGCACTTCATCCCGGCCTTCGAGGCGGCCATGGAGGCCCACAACGCCGAGATCGAGGCCATCGCCTCGAACCCCGAGGCGCCCACCTTCCAGAATACCATGGTGGCCATGGAGCTGGCGGGGTCGGAGCTGCAGCGGGTATCGCTGGTCTTCTCCAACCTGACCAGCTCGGTGGCCGACGATGAGATCCGGGCCATCCAGCGGGAGATGAGCCCGCGGCTGGCCGCCCACTCCGCCGCCATCGCCCTGAACCCCGAGCTCTTCGCCCGGGTCGACGCCCTTTACCGGGAGCATGAGGAGTTGGGGCTGTCGTCGCAGGAGGCGCGGCTGCTGGAGGTCACCCACGAGAACTTCGTCCGCGCCGGAGCCCAGCTCGAGGGTCCGGACCGGGACCGCTTCGCCGAGATCCGGACCCGCCTGGCGGGGCTCTACACCCAGTTCACCCAGAACGACGTGGGGGATAGCGAGATCTGGATGATGCACCTGGCCCAGGAGGATCTGGACGAACTCCCCCGGTCGCTGGTCTCATCGGCCCGACGCGCGGCGGAGGATCGGGGCGAGGACGGCCATATCATCGTCCTCTCCCGTTCGCTGGTGGAGCCCTTCCTGCAGCGCTCGCCCAATCGGGCCCAGCGGGAAGAGGTCTGGCGCGCCTTCTACGAGCGCGGAAACAATGACAACGAGTTCGACAACAAGGACCTCATCCGGGAGATCCTGGAACTCCGTCTGGAGATGGCCAACCTCCTGGGATTCGAGACCTTCGCCCACTACCGGACCGCCGGTACCATGGCGGGCACCCCGGAGGCGGCGCTGGAGCTCATGGAAGAGGTCTGGTGGCCGGCCAGGGCCCGGGCGCTGGAGGAGCAGGGCGACATCCAGGCCCGTATCGAGGCCGCAGGACTGGACCACGAGGTGGCGGGGTGGGATTGGCGCTTCTTCACCGAGCAGGTGCGCGAAGAGCGCTTCGACCTGGATGACGCCGAGGTGAGCGCCTACCTGGAGCTGGACCGTCTCATCGAGGCCCAGTTCTACGTGGCCGAGCGCCTCTTCGGCGTCCGCTTCGAAGAACGGGACGACATCCCGGTCTACCACCCCGACGT
>SL_3KL_010_SEDDRAFT_10000419_pt1 | contig 34586 bp, 30 predicted proteins | sample SodLakKL_010_SED_2_FD_10381 | JGI IMG/M metagenome (IMG submission 10381) | reverse complement strand
GGTCGGCATGAACATAGGGTAAGACCACAAATCCTTCACGAGCCAGTTGATAGGTTGCTTCCAGGGTTTCTATGGGGTCGGGGAGTAAATAGCGCGGGTCGGGGTGGATTTCCAGCTTCAGCCAGTTGGTGTTGAGGGCTTCACGGGCCAGGTGTGCAGCGAATATTGCCTCGCGGGCGGTACGCACCCCTGAGGTGTTTGGCAAAAGGTGTAAGCCAGGCGAATGAAGATGCTCCAACAGGTCGTCATGCTGGTTTTGTAAATCCACTCGCTTGAGTGCTACGGTTACAAGTTCAGATGCAGAAGCCTTTATGGCCTCTGCCATGATAGCGTTGGAGGCGAATTTCCCGGTACCGGTAAACAGTCGGGATTGAAAGGTTCTGTCGGCGATAGTTAGTGTTTGCATGATATGCTTTCTTTGATGTTTTACTGAAATAGTAGGTTCAAAAATGTGGGTTGGGTATTATGGGAATACTTGTAGTAGCTGTTGCGTGGTTTTTTCGGGTTTTGTTTTTTGGCTGATGCCCGAAGAGATGGCTATGCCGCTAATCCCGGTCTGCATAAGTATGGGAATGTCTTCTTCCAAAATACCCCCAATGGCACATACCGGAAAGTAGGGATGAATCTGGCGGAATCCCGACATGATATCCTGATAACCTTGCAGTCCGAGCAAGGGGCTGAGATTGGTTTTTGTTTGGGTAAAGCGAAACGGGCCCAGGCCAATGTAATCAGCTCCCTGTTTTGCCTGTGTCAACATATCTTCGAGGGTATTGGCGGTATTTCCTATAATGGCTTTGGGGCCTAATATTTTTCTGGCCTCTTTGAGGGGCATATCCCTTTTCCCCAAATGAACCCCATGGGTTGGGGCTGCTTTGGCTGCATCCACATCATCATCCATGATCAGGGTGGCTTGAAAGGGTTGGCAAAGGGGTAGGATAAGCCGTGCTATTTCAAGGCGTTGGGCCGTGGAAGCCTGTTTGAGACGCAGTTGCACCCACCTGCCCCCGGCTTGTAAAAATCCGGAAATGATCGTTGTCGCTTCCCCGGGGTCGGAGTTGTTGTGAATATACATCAGCCGGAAATCGGTTGGGGAAATCATGATGATACTTGATTTTGAGTTTTTAATTTGGGGTTGGATAAAACATGCCATCCGAGGGGGCCCGGGGCCGATTGCAAAAAGTTTTCGGTGTAGGATTTGGCCATGGAGCAGGCGTTCAGCAGATCTGATCCCTTTGCCAGGCCACAGCAAATGGCAGCAGAAAGCACACAACCACTGCCATGCTTGGCAAAAGAAGAAGGAAATGGTTTTCCCGAAATGGTATCGATTTGGTGCGCCTGTATCAGCAGGTCATTGGCGTGATTCTGGGCATGTCCTCCTTTAAGCAATACCGGGCAAAGGTCTTCTTTGTGGATGAGTTCCTGAATAGCTTGGGGGTCCAGGGTGCCGAAAAGCGTTTGTGCTTCGGGTTGGTTTGGGGTCAGCAGGTTCATTTTTCGCATCAGCGCGAAAAGTTCTTTTTTCTTGAATGATGAATGGAATTGGAATCCTGCCGAGGCCTTGAGAACCGGGTCCCAGGTTAGTTCAATGCCGGGGCAACTGTCTTGCAGGGCATCAATGACCGGTTCCATGAGCCCGGTATCGGGTATCAGCCCAAACTTGGCCGCCTGGGGCTGATAGACCTTGAGTAAAGCGGTGAGCTGGTCCAGTATGTGCTCAGTGCTTATTGGGTGCAATGCAATAAAATGCTGATGGTTTTGTGCTGTAAGAGCTGTCGTTACTCCCAGTCCCAGGAGTCTGTGGGCTTCAAAGGTCTTGATGTCGGCTGCCAGCCCCGCACCCCCGCAAGGATCCCATCCCCCCAGCGACAATACTATGGGTTCTTGTTGTTCCATGCTTGCTGTATTTGGTTAAAGTTGTTCAGTGTGGTTTTTATATCCAGTGTATTTTCTTTGTGTGCCCATAAGCTTCCCAACAGGGCAATGCCGTCAAACCCCAGCTGGCGGGCAGTAGCGGCGTTTGCTGCCTGTATACCCCCCAGGGCAACAATGCCGGTGTGCTTTTTATCACATTGGCGTAAGTAAGCGCTCAGCTTGTCATGTGCAAACGCTGCGACATAGTCCTTTTTAGACAAGCTGTTGAAGATCGGGCTCAGGAAGAGGTAGTTGTAATGCCCCAAAGCCTGGGTTACTTCCTCCAGGGTATGGCAGGAGCAGGATTTGATACCCCTGTGTTGCGCCGGTATTTGGTGGTTGCGGCTTTGGTGTGCACCACCTGGCTCATGTTGGGGTACCAGTTCCGGGAAGTAATGTACGCTCAGGCGCTCTCGCAAATCTCTGGGGATTTCTTCCATAAGCCTTTGCACTTGCCATGCCGGGGCCGAGGGTTTGCGAATATGAATGCGGCATAAACCTGCCTGCAGCAGGCAGGTAATGCCTTCGGCTTCGTTGGTCACAAAATCAGGCAAGCTTATACCGATGATTTCAGGTAGTGCCATAGGGGCTTTGGGTTAGGATTCAAAGGGTTTGGCTTGCTGGTTTGCTTTTTCTCTGATGCGATGATTGGCGCGCATGCTGCAGAAATTTTCACCACACATGCTGCAGAAGTGAGCGTCCTTGTCAGCTTCCTCAGGCAGGGTTTGGTCGTGAAAGGCATAAGCCGTATCGGGGTCAAGTGCCAGGTGAAACTGGTCGCGCCAGCTGAAGGAGAAGCGGGCCTTGCTCATTTGCCAGTCGCGTTGCAGTGCTCCCTGGTGTCCTTTGGCAATATCGGCAGCATGTGCGGCAATTTTGAAACTGATGACACCAGTTTTCACATCCTCCAGGTTGGGCAAGCCCAGGTGTTCTTTAGGGGTAACATAGCAAAGCATGGATGCGCCTTTTTGAGCTATCATGGCTCCGCCAATGGCTGCCGTAATATGGTCGTATCCAGGTGCTATATCCGTTACCAGGGGCCCCAGGGTATAAAAGGGTGCATCCCAGCAATGCTTTTCTTCCATTTGCATATTCTCTTCAATAAGATGCATGGGCGCATGTCCCGGGCCTTCAATCATCACTTGCACGTGTTTGTTCCATGCTATTTTTGTGAGCTCGCCCAGGGTGATTAGCTCGCCAAACTGGGCCTGGTCATTGGCGTCGGCTTGTGATCCGGGTCTGAGGCTGTCGCCAAGAGATACGGCAACGTCGTACTGTGCCAGGATGTCGCAGATTTGCTCAAAGTGGGTGTACAGGAAGTTTTCTTTTTGATGGGCATTGCACCATTGTGCCATGATGGAGCCCCCACGCGATACGATTCCCGTGAGACGCTGGTAGGTCATGGGGATATGTTTGCGCAAAAGGCCCGCATGAATGGTGAAATAATCCACTCCTTGTTCGGCTTGTTCTATGAGGGTGTCGCGGTAAATTTCCCAACAAAGGTCTTCGGCTTTTCCGTTTACTTTTTCCAGGGCTTGGTACAGGGGTACACTCCCCACGGGAACGGGGGCATTGCGCAGTATCCATTCGCGGGTTTCGTGGATATTGACTCCCGTGCTCAAATCCATAATCGTGTCAGCACCCCAGCGAATTGCCTGGATGGATTTGTTGACTTCGCTGGCAATGTCGGAAACCACAGGACTGTTGCCGATGTTGGCGTTGATTTTGACCAGAAATTTGCGGCCAATAATCATGGGTTCACTTTCGGGGTGGTTGATGTTTGCCGGAATAATTGCTCTTCCTGCGGCAACCTCAGCCCTGACCATTTCGGGGGTTGTGGCTGGGTGAGCCTCACTGGTGTTCAGGTTTTCGCGCAGGCTGACAAATTCCATTTCGGGGGTGATGATACCCTGGCGCGCGTACCACATTTGGGTTACAGGATGGCCATTGGCTTTACGTGGGTTTTGGCATGCATGCGCAAACCGCAGATGATCCAGTTCGGTGTTTTGCAGGCGTTGGCGAGTATAACTGGATTGTGGTTTATCCAGCACCATGGTGTCGTTGCGTTGTTTTATCCAGGCATCTCTGAGTTGCGGTAAACCAGCAGCAAGGTCGATGCTCAGGTTGTCGTCGCCAAAGGGGCCGGAAGTGTCGTAAACACTAAAAGTTTCGGGTTGATTGCCAGGGCNTTTTGTGCACAATGGTATTTCGCGCATGCCCACCCTGATGTCGGGGGTGCTTCCCTGTAGATAAATTTTTCGTGAGCCTTTTATGGCCTTGCCCTGGATATGGGTTTGTGGTGTTGTCATGAAGGAAGGTTTTTTTTTAGGTTGACTGCCAGTGTTCATTCTGGTTAAATTTGGGATGCTTTTTATCGTACTTTCTTTTCCGGGTAGGAGCGTCAGCCACCACGTGTTGCGCGAATGAGGGTTAATTCATCACTTTCTGACAAAGAGGTGGCGGGCCATTGACTGCCTGGGATTACAGCCTGATTGATGGCAATGGCCAAACCTTGCGTTGGGATTTGTAAGGCTTCCAAAACAGAAAGCAAATTGGGGTTGTCAATCTGAACCGGGTTGTTGTTGATTTTAATTTGCATCATTTTAATTGCTTGTTGTTTAGTAGTTTAATAATAGTACTGTGTTACTTGTGTGCGGATAAAGCTGAAATAACAGACAGTAAATTTTGCTTGCAAATACCACAAAGGGTTATGCAATACTTTTAATACAACAAGTAGGAAAGGGGGGAATAATCAGGGAAGAAATGAATGACTTCCTACGCCGGTATTATCCGGATCAGGTTAAAGGGTATATTCTCAGCCGTATTGGGCACCCCCGTCGTATTTGTTGTGGCACAAAGGTAAGTATTTTTTAAAATTCTCTCCTATAGGGTTGGATTTTTTTATTCGCTTGGGATATAGACTGGTGAACTCAACGAATTTGCTGCTTCAAAAAGCTTTACCTTCAATGTTTTGCATAAATTCTATTACAGCGCAAAAAATGCACCATCAGATTTTTTTATGAATTATCCTTAACCATATCATCAGAATTATTCGATTTGGACCAGCACAAAATTGATATAATAAATCGGCATATCGTTCAAAGGCTGGAGAAATTAGACTTTTTAAAGGCAATGGGCAAAAAAACCTTCCAAAATGACAACAGGGTTGTCTGGCACCACAATTTTACAGTGGATCACAATTTTACAGTGGATATGATAGACCTGGAAAAAGCTTTGTATATAAAACTGCTTAACCACAATGCTGTTTTACCTATCCTCGACTCAAAGGAGTTTTCCCGGGGTACAAAGTGAATTGCCGATGGGAAGAAATGATAAATATTTGTGAAAAAGTGAAAGGAATTCTTAAGCATAGAAAATGTCTTGTAATGGGCCCTAAACCACCGGACCAAGTTATGGAATAAAACTGTAACTTTTTGACGATGAAAAGAAAGTTTACCAAAGAAGAAAAGCTTCAGATTATCAAAGAAGCATCAGAGCAAGGCGTTAAAGCAACCCTTGCCAAGTATGGCGTTTATCCGGCCTCTTTTTATTCCTGGAAGGAAAAACTTGAACAAATGGGAGAAGAAGGCTTCCATCATGGTATGACTCCACAACATCTTAAACGCATCCGGGAGTTGGAAAAAGAGAACAATGCACTTAAGCAACTTTTGGCAGAAAAAGAACTTGACAACAAAATGAAAGGGATCTGCTAAAAAAGAAATGGGCCTTGGAGAAAAAAAAGAAATTTTAGCCCGCTATATCTCATAAGGCCTAACGCGCGATCATGCACTGTCAATAGCTGGGATCAGCAAACATCAATATTATCATAAGCCCTGTAAAGGTAAAAGAGGTCGAAAGCCTTCTGACCATACGCTAAGGATTATCCCAGATGAAGATAATATCAAGCGTGTAGAATATATTCTTGTGATAGATGAAATCAAACAGGTTCACCACGATCCGGACACCGATTATGGTTACCGGAAATGACCTTTGCACTGATGGCATGGGGCTTTATTATCAATCATAGGAAAGTTTACCGATTAATGAAACAGGCTTTACTGCTGAAAGACAGATATCAGAAAGCAGCCAGGGAATTTGTGAAATACCGCAAGGTATTGCCTTATCAGCCACTTGAAGTACTTGAGATGGATATTAAACTTGTATGGGTAGAGCGGGATCGAAAGCATGCTTTTGTGCTAACGGTCATTGATACTTTTACTCGTGTGGTGCTGGGCAGAAAAACAGCATTCAACAACAATCAACACATGGTAAAGCAACTATGGGACGAGATCATTGAAAACTACCTCCAGCCCTACGATTGCTTAAACCGAAAGATTTCCATGGAAATCCGAAATGATAATGACAGCCGTTTTATTGCAGCATCGGTTCAGGCCTTTTTCAAAGAAAACCATATTTGTCAGGTATTCACTCATCCTTATACCCCGCAGGAAAATGGCAAATAGAAAGTTTTCATGCCATTCTATCAAAAAAGCTCAAACGATATGTGTTTTGGTCATTGCAGGATTTAGAGCAGTACCTGGTGCTGTTTTACGACAAATACAACAATACCAGACTGCATAGCTCAACGCTATACTTGCCCCCAATGGTATTTTGGCAGTGTTGGGAACAGGGTCTTGTGCAGGTTGATATAAACCACAAGCAAAGAAAAATCAAATTCAAGTCCTTAATCCCTTATCATCAACTATCGGGCAAAATGAGCCTGAGGGAAGTTTCTTGCCCTCAGCCGAAACCCCTCGATGGGGTTGAGGATGAGAATAAAACGGAAATGAACGGCGCCGTATCATTTCTCCAACCATCGGTATAAAAATCACCTTCGGTCGTTTCTTGCCGATACAAAGTTCTTAATAAATTAATACTTTTGAAAACCATTCTATACGATTGTCCGATTAATAGGGGGCTAAACCACTCAAGCTTAAATGCGATGTTACAAAATCAAAAAGAACAAAAAGAAAAAATTAATTTTATGTTTCATTCAACTCAAAAAACGGTCAACTCTATTTAGGCATGGTCAGCAAAATCTGAACTCTGAAAAACTATCAACCTGAACCTCTAAATGTTTGCTCATTTTTAGGTTTATCCTGTTGAAAATGCAGTTCAAAATGGAAAAAATGAATTGGTTTTACAGGTGGTTCTGATAGAATAATAGAACATTGGCTTTGCAAGATATGATATTTTGGAGATGTAAGCATCCAAAAAACAAGCTTTGAGCAGGTGCGCAGCTCTAATCTTAGAGAAACATCCTTAGTGAGTTGTGAAATATATATCCATCCGGGAATACTTTTTTTGGTTGTAAGCTGTTGAGTGTAGGTAAAAGTTTTTAATTTTGGCATGGACAAACCTATGGATTAATGGGATTCCTGGTTCTCGAACTATTGGATGAATGCAGCGGAAATTTTTAAGGAACCTTGCGCTACTGCTGGTTTTAAACCTTCTGATCAAACCATTTTGGATTTTTGGCATTGACAGGACCGTACAAAATACTGTCGGGGCAGAGGAGTATGGTTTTTATTTTGCTGTATTCAATTTTTCTTTCCTGTTTTATATTCTGCTCGATTTTGGTATTACCTCGTTCAACAATAAAAATATTGCTCAGAATAACCATTTGCTAAGCAAGCATTTATCCAATATTATCGTCCTTAAACTGCTATTGTTTATAGCTTACCTGGTTTTTTCTTTCGGGGGTGCTTTGTTTATCAATTATTCCAGGGAGCAAATTTATCTTTTGCTGTTTCTGGCCTTCAATCAATTTCTTATAAGCTTTATCCTCTATTTACGCTCCAATCTTGGTGGTCTTCATATGTTCAAAACAGACAGCCTGATTTCTGTTTTGGACAGGAGTCTGATGATTCTAATTTGTGGTGTTTTGCTTTGGGGGAACTTGGTGCCAACCTTTAAGATTCAATACTTTGTTTATGCACAGACTGTTTCCTTGGTGTTAACAGCCCTGATCACACTTATCATTGTATTTAAAAAGGCAGAAACTCGTTTCTTGCGGCTCAATTGGAGCCTTCCCTTCTTTTTCATGATTATCAGACAAAGTTTTCCATTTGCTATCCTGGTGCTTTTGATGACATTTTACAACCGCATTGACAGCGTAATGCTTGAAAGGTTATTGGGAGATGCAGGTTCCAGGTTTTCGGGAATTTATGCTTCGGCTTACCGATTGTTGGATGCTGCAAATATGTTTGCTTATTTGTTTGCGGTGCTATTGTTGCCCATTTTTGCCAGGATGCTAAAGCAAAAACAATCTGTAGAAGAGTTGATTAAGCTTTCTTACATTTTGATCATTACTCCTGCAACAATTATAGCTCTGGGTTCGTTCTTTTATTCCGAAGAATTGATGCGCCTGTTGTATACAATGCATGAGGGAGAAACCCTGGCTGAATTTGAATACAGAATGGAACACAGTGCAAAGGTTTTTGGTTTGTTAATGATAAGTTTTTGTGCCATATCCACCATGTATATATTCAGTACGCTACTCACGGCCAACGGTAGTTTGAAGTATTTGAATTTGGTGGCATTAGCAGGCGTCGTACTTAATATTACACTCAACTACCTCTTAATACCAAAGTACCAGGCATTGGGTTCTGCTTTTGCGACATTGGTAACCCAGTTTTTGATAGCGTTTGTGCAGGTTGTAATTGTTTGCCATTTGTTTCAGTTTAAGAAAAATTATCTCTTTTTTATGAGGCTGATGCTATTTGTTGGTGGAACCTATTTGTTGGGTTGGTTTTCAAAGCAATTTACACCCACCTGGGAGGTTAACTTGTTGGTTATGGGCGTAGGATCATTGCTCATTGCGCTAATAATAAAATTTATAAGTCTAAAACACATTATCAATATAGTTAAATACGGGGAAACCTACTAATATTATGGTTTATGCATGATATGAATTTTGCTATCTTTGCAACCCATAAATTCTAACCCATAGATTTACATAAGATCAGTTAATCAAAGCTACTTCATAAACACTTCATAAACACTTTTCCAATTAAATAAAAACCGGGATAACTCTAATTAAAAAAAGATGGATAATAAAAGGCTCAACCAGGAATTTGATTCTTCCAACATTTTTTTGTTTTTTATACGTTGGTGGAAGCATTTGTTAATCATTGCTTTTGTAGCAGGGGTACTAAGTGTGATTTTTTCATCTCCTTGGTTTATTACTCCCAAGTATGAATCCACCGTATCCATGTTTCCTGCCAAATCGCAAAGCTTAAGCAAAGCTGTTATGGTAAATCATGAGGATTTTCTTGAATACGGTGATGTGGATGATGCAGAAAGACTTATAGAAGTACTGGGGTCTTCTAATGTGCGCGAAAGGGTGGTGAGAAGATTCAACCTTTTGGATCATTATGAAATTGACAAGAATGATAAACAGAAAGATTTTCATCTTCGCAATATTTACAACAGTAATGTGAATATTAACCGTACCACATATGGTGCCGTGGAAGTAACTGTTCGTGATAATGACCCGCAAATGGCTGCCGATATGGCCAATGAAATTGCTGCCCTGGGGGACACCATAAAAAATGAGATACGGGCAGAAAGAGCCACTATTGCCTACAATATGGCCAAGGGTCGCAGGGATATTGTTTTAACAGAGTTGATGCAGACCCGTGATACACTGCGTAAGATCATGAAAACGGGCGTTGAAGCCCAGGAAAATCAGGCAGAAATGCTTTACCGGCAGTTGGCAAAAGATTTGTCGGCCCATAATATTGCAGGAGTGCAAGCTATTGAAGAGCGATTAGAGTCTATCAGAGAAGGCGGGGCCGGGTTTATTTCCCAGAAAGGTCGTCTGGAAACAGCAAGTGGAGCTCTCATTTCTGCTGAGCTACTATTACAAATGACAGAGGCCGATAAAAATAGTTTTATCCCCTATAAATATTTGATAGATGAGGCTGTTCCTTCCTTTAAAAAAGCATACCCGGTTAGATGGCTGATAGTCTTTTTATCGGTTTTTGCTTCCGGATTTATGGGCGTAGTGGTTATTATGGCTTATGAAAACATGCAAAAGAAAGGAATTATTGGTTCCAGATAAAGAATCTTTTAAATAAAAACCCAGCGTGCCTGACAATAAAAAAATCAAGCTTTTCTATGCTGCCACCCTGACTTTTATAGCCCTGAATGCAGCATTTATAACCATGGAGTTATACTGGTTTATGGCATTACCCATGGCCCTTTTGGTGACCATGATGTTTTTCTTTTCCCTGGACAAGCTGTTGCTGGCCATCGTTTTTATTACACCCTTTACCTTTAAATATCGTCATGAAGGGATGGGGTTTACCATTGACCTTCCTACAGAACCTATTATTGTTGCTATTGCCGGCCTTTTTATCCTTAAATTGATATATGAGCAAAGGTATGATAAAGCCCTGCTGAAACATCCCCTTTCAGTACTAATCATCCTAAACCTTCTCTGGATGTTTATTACAACTGTCAGTAGTGAATTGCATGTTGTCTCATTTAAATACTTTATTAGCAGGCTTTGGTTTGTCATTACATTCTACTTTGTCCTTATTCAAATGTTTCGTCAACCGGAGAAAATCCGCACTTTTCTTTGGTTGTTTGGAGCAGGGCTGTCAATAGTAATAGTTTATATTACCATTGCTCACAGCGCCCACGGATTTGAAAGAATTGCCGGCACATGGATTGTAAGACCATTCTTTAATGATCATACCAACTACAGTGCTGTTCTGGCACTTATTGCCCCGGTTTTTATGATTATGGCCTTTTTTCGAAATTACAGTTGGCTGCAAAAGAAATCGGCCATTTTGTTTTTTGTTTTATTTCTCATGGGTATCTTTTTAAGTTATAGCAGGGCTTCATGGTTAAGCATTGTTATAGCATTTGCCGCCTTCCTGATATTGGTTTGGAAAATCAACTTCAGGTTGATTTTAGCATCGGTCATTCTTTTGGTGGGAACGATTTTTTTGTTTCAAAACCAAATACTCATGGAGCTGGAAAGAAATACCCAGGATTCATCAGGCGACATTAGTGAGCATATCCAGTCTATCACCAATATCACTTCTGACGCCAGCAATGTTGAACGCATAAACCGCTGGAGGTCTGCTTACAGGATGTTTGAAGAACGTCCGGTGCTTGGATGGGGCCCCGGCACTTACCAGTTTGTTTATGCCCCTTTTCAGCTTTCAGAGGATCGTACTATTATTACAACCAACTTCGGAGACCTTGGAAATGCACATAGTGAATATCTTGGGCCCCTATCTGAATCGGGCATGCCCGGAATGGTTCTATTTATACTGCTTGCCCTGGTAACCTTAAGAACCGGGGTAAAAAACTACAAAAATGCGGCTACCAGGGAGCTGAGATGGATCTCCCTTGGATTAACACTAGGATTTATCACCTATTTTATCCATGGATTTCTTAACAACTTTCTGGATACCGACAAGGCCTCGGTATTGTTCTGGGGCTTTATGGCGGCCCTCACCGCCATAGATGTCTATCACAGTAAGACCAAAGTGCCTTCCGAAATAAAAAAAACGGCCCATTGATATTCAACCTTTTTTTGAAGCTGAATCGTAAATCCTTTCAGAAAGATGTTTTCTTATCAAATGTTTTAGCTTTAAGTATGTTGTATTCAGTATGTTGTATGGGGTTTATTAACCCAAACAAAGTTTTTTTAGTAATAAGAAAAGTTGTAGGTTTGCACTGTAAAATTTTAAAAGAAAATTTATGCAAACCATAGAAACATTACTGAATCACAAAACCATCAGGAATTATAAATCAGACCCCATAGACGAAAAAACTTTAAACACTATTCTGGATGCGGGTTTCCGGGCCTCTACCACAGGCAATATGCAGGTTTACAGTGTTATCGTTACAAAGGATGAAGAAAAGCGCAAAGAATTGTGCAAGCTTCATTTTGGGCAAAAAATGGTGGAGCAGGCCCCTGTTTTGTTAACTTTTTGTGCCGATTTCAATCGTTTTAACAAATGGTGCGAGCAAAGAAAAGCTGAACCTGGCTATGATAACTTCCTGTCTTTTTTTACTGCTGCCATTGATGCCTTGCTGGTGTCGCAGAATGTTGCTGTAGCTGCAGAAGCTCACAATCTGGGTATTTGCTACCTGGGTACAACCACTTATCAGGCCGACAAACTTGTTGATTTTTTCAATTTGCCCAAAGGTGTTGTACCCGTGACCACTTTGGTTGTGGGTTACCCCAATGAAAATCCTGAACAGGTTGACCGTTTGCCGCATAAGGGTGTGGTTCACCAGGAAACATATGACGATTATTCAGCTGCTGATATTGACGACATCTACAGGGAAAAGGAAAATCTGCCTTTAACAGCACAATTGCTTGAAGAAAATCAACTGGAAACTTTGGCTCAGATATTCACACAAAAACGGTATACCAAAAAAGACAATATTCATTTTAGCAATGTTTTCATGAAAGTTTTGAAAGATCAGGGTTTCATGAATAATGCATAACTTTCTGGGAACCCACAAAGCATTTTGTTTTGTATTAGGAAAACAATAAAAGTTCTTGTTTGACGCAAAAGGCCATTCAGAGATTACTCTGTCTGGCCTTTTTCACCTGAAAAATATTGTTGTTTGTGTTTGAATAGAACATTGAAAGTGGTTAGTGAGCCGTAACAGCGTGTAATATACTGCTGTAAATCCACTTTTTCTTCATCTGTCAACACCTTGTTTGAGTTGATTCGTTGCTCCAACACCCGGAGTCTGTCCCGAAGTAAAACTATTTTATGGAAAAATGTTTCAACAGGGATTTCTTTTGGCTTAAGATTGGAATCTCCCGGCTTGAGAATCATGATCCCTTTTTTCCAGCGATCTCCTAATTCAACAATTTCCGGAAAATCAGCGTACCTGCGCAGTACGTTGGCAAATACCTTTTCCAGGTCAGTCAGGCTGATACCTGCATTTGATCCCCCCTCATCGGTAACATTGGACGGTGAAATAAGCTCAAGTCCCTCAAAGGATGCTGCAATATCTTTTTCTCCCTTATTGATGAAAAATACGGTATAACTTGTTAGTGTAGTATTTGTAATTATACCCACACCAAATTTTGGGTGTTCTACTTTAGCACCTATTCTAAACTGATTGTTATCCATATTGATGATTTTTGAGTATTGAATGAGTAAACTTGGTTTTTGTTATGAAATCATGGGATAAAAATAATCAGAAAGTCTAAATTATCTTTATTTTTATATTACTATTACGTCATTCAAATCAATATTGTTATACACTGTGTTTGGTAAAATGGCGAAATCGATGATTAACTGTTTTTCCTGCTCTGAATTGTTGCATGGAATTTTTATAGTGCGGTATGCAAGTTGCCTGTAAGCCTCTTTATAAGTATAGGTTTATGCTAAAAATAGCTCTGCCAATAAATCTTACATCTCGCCTTCGGCGAGACAAAAGGAGATGAACCGAACGAAGTGAGCTCATGAGCACCAATATAAATGTAATTTGCGAATAAAGTAAGACCATGCAAGTTCACCCACATAAGGCAGGCCAGGCATCAGACCAATGAAATAACTAAATTATATTCGAATGAAAAAGTTAGTTTTCAAATATCACATGCACATGGGCATCCTGCTATCCTTCTTTGTGGGGTTGATAGTCCTGTCTTGCGAGAATAATCGCAACCAAGGTGAATATGCACCTGAATTGGATAACCGGACTTTGTTGAAAAGCAAGCTCAAGGATTTTAGAGTTGCCATCCCTGAAGTAGAGCTTAACATGATTAAACAAGGGCTTGTTGATATTCAAAGCCTGGACAGTACGATTGTTGTGGACCTCAAGTATTCATCCACTGACAATTTTTTAAATAAAAATGTTTACCAGGGTATGCGAAGAGCCTACTTGCAGCCCGATGTGGCCAGAAGACTGGTAAAGTGTCAACGTTATCTCAAGTCCATTGAACCAGAATACGCTCTTGTGGTATATGATGCAACAAGGCCAAACAGTGTTCAGCAAATAATGTGGGATGCCCTGGATGTCAGCTTTGAAGAAAAGATTCGGTTTTTGTCTAATCCAAGGTATGGTTCGGTGCATAGTTTTGGAGCCGCTGTGGATGTAAGTATTGTAGATGTTTATGGAGTAGAACTGGATATGGGGACTGAGTTTGATTACATGGGTGAGCTGGCCTACCCTCGCCTGGAGCAGCAAATGCTGAAGCAGGGGAGGTTGGAGTCTTATCAGGTAGAAAACCGCAAACTTCTCAGGGAGGTAATGGCCCAGGGTGGCTTTTGGGTCATTCAAACAGAGTGGTGGCATTTTAATGCCTACACAAGGGAGCAGGCAAGAGAAAGGTATTCAATCATTGAATAGTTTAATGCTAAAGCATTGCCGGCCTTTCGAGGCAAATACGGGAATGTCAGTCCATGAAATTGTGTAACACTCACTCTGGGTATGGTTGAACCGTATTTATTGTTAATGAGCTCTATAAGGTAAATGGCAGTAATAGCGTTTCCATGCGATATGCAATAAACTCCATCTTCTGTAAAAATGCCTTTGTGGATGGCGTCATTTATAGAAAAGCCGGGTAAAACTGAGTTTATCCGGCTTTTATTGAAAAAGGCAATTGAAATCAAATTTTTAAATCAATGCCCAGTGCAATGGTAAAGGCATTTCTTTTGTACTCTTCATGATATTCTATGCCCTGGTTGTTAAATGCCCGGGTGTCAGATTCATACATGGTGCTCATCACACCAAAATTCACTCCAAGACCGGGGTTTATCAGATATTTAAACCCTGCACCAACCGAATTGGTGCTAAGGCTATGGCTCAGGTCAGAATGGTAAATTTCTTTCACACCGGTTTGGGTGCGTAAATAACCACCACTGATTATCAGCGAAGGGTTGATAGAATATTCCACTCCAATGGCTGCTTCCCAGAAATTGTTATCCATTACTTCATCATTGGTTACAGGTTCGTTGTCAATGGTTTTACCGTAGTCAGCATTTTTATCAAAATAATAATGAAAACCGCCTGATAGTTGCAGTTGTTGAAAGGGTTTATAGTTAGCCCCAAATGATAGCATGGCAGGCATATCGTTGGGGGTTTCTGCACCATCGGGATACATACCCACATCGTCAATCGTTGTACTGTTGGTCATGGTAATAGCAGCTTTATGCTCATATTTTACAGCAAAGTCAAATTGGTCTGATACCCTGATGTGTAATCCTGCTACAGGAACAATGCCATTACCTGATTGGGAGGCATCTACCTCCATGTCCTTGGTATTGCTTGCCAGGCCAGTCATTAGTTGAGCATTTAGATTATAAGCGCTTTGTATGTCCGAGGCAGTCATATCCTCATTATAGTTGTCTCCCAGACCTGCTGCAAGCTCATCAGCATCGCTTTGATCCATTTGTCCGGCGGCTACCAACTCATTTAGGGTAAAGTCACCACCACCGCCTTCTATGACGGGTTGAATGCTATCAACGGCCATGGTGGATACTGTTGCAAGGGTGGTAAAGAAATTTGGGGCTGACACCATATTCCCCGGGCCGTTAGGGTTAAGTCCGTGTTCAGGATTGATCATGATGTTTTTAAGGTGACCTGAGTATGTATTGTTGGCGATAATGTATCTTACACCGATGCTGAATGCCACCATTTGATTGATGGCATAGGAGGCATTCAATTGAATTCCCCAATTTAGAGATGTCCCATCAAAAGCAGCATCCATTGCGTATTGGCTGGTGGATATGCCCGCTGCGCTAAGAGTGGGGGGCAATACTGCCACCCTTTGCTCAAAGGACGGAAGCCCTTCCTCAAAATTGGCACTTCCACCGCCGCCAATGGGATTTACACCCAAAGAATAGGCCATGTTACCGGTTTTGTAAACTCCATACAAAGTAGGAAACAAGGGAGCATTTACATCCCCATCAAATTTACTTCTTGCCATGGGGTAGGTGCTTTTCACGGTCCTGCTTTGAGAAATGGTTTGGTTACTGAGAGAAAAATGGAATCCGTTTTCCAGAAAAGACAGTCCGGCAGGATTAAAATAGGTGCCTTCAGCTCCAACAACTGCATCCTGTGCAGGCATGCGGATAAATGAAGCACTTTGATTGGTGTTGGTTACAATACCTCCAGCAAGAACTGTGGCAGGGAAAACAATAAGCATTGTGACAAATGTTGATAAAAATTTCTTCATGTTTGATTGATTTGAATGGTTCGTTAGTTTTAAGCGTCTAAATAAGTAGTGCTTTTAGGTAAATAAAATTCTGGTAAACTTTAGAGGTGGTTTTGCTCAATAATACGCATAGCAGTTTTGAGTTCTTTTGATTCCTTTAAAAAACAAAGCAACAAAAGTAGTAAAAAAAACTATTGTACAAACGTATGTTTAAACAATGGGCATGATTTTGCCTGAAGATAAAGACTTAGCGTACAGCAAAGCCTGCAAAGAAATGTAGGGCGGTAGGTCAGGTCAATCAAAGCATGATTAGATGCCCGCAGCAGAGTTGGGGGGTTAGTATTCAAAACTACTTCCACCAATAAACTCCCGTAAGATACTTGTTGGAGGTATATCCTTGGGGTCGATAGGTTTAAGAAGGTTTAGGATACGGTGCAGCCGATTTACCTCTTGGACGATGTTTTGATTCTCTGCTTTGCTCACATCCAATATCCCGGGGGCATAATGGGCAAATACAGCAATTTCATAAATCAATGAAGAGTTAAAGATGGCATGGGCACTTTCCTGGAAAGGAAAAATACTATGGTATTCATTATCCATAACATCAGGCCATCTTTTCAGGGTTTCGTTGAAGCTGTAGCCCCGGAAGAGATGATCTCTTACCAGCCTTCTGATAAGTCTGTGGTCTGAAGTGGATAAGGGGAGGTGATCATGAATGTTCAGGGTGTTGAGTGCCGAAACGTAAAGGCGGTAGGAGTTTATGTCAAGTGACTCTTTCCAAAGTTCGGGGTTAAGACCATGTATTCCTTCAACGATAATATATGTATCATTGGTTATTTGTGTGAGCTTTGGTTCTGGGGTAGCCCCTTTTCCGTCAAAGTGATATCGGGGCAGGTGCAGGCTTTGGCCGTCTAACAACTTACTGATGGTGCTCCTGAATAAATCCAGGTCAAGTGCTGTAATCAACTCAAAATTTTGAATGCCGGTATTCGGGTCAAAAGGAATTTTGGAGTGAGGCAGGTAAAAATTGTCCAGGGACATGGTGAGTACTTTTTTGCCCAGTACCTTAAGCTCAATAGCCAGGCGGTTTGCCGAGGTTGTTTTGCCCGAAGAGGTAGGGCCGGCAAGGAAAATCAACCGTGGCTTGAGCGGATGGCTTACAATATTATCGGCTATCCGACCCATACGTTTGGCCTGGTAAGCTTCAGAAATCTTGATGAACTCCGGAAGCTCCCCGTTGTCAATCACATCATTGAGTTGGGCAAAGTCGGATATACCCAGTTGCTTCATTGAAACTTCCGATTCCTCGAACCGTTTGAGGTATTTACTTAACTCAAGCCGCTCTGGCATTACACTGTGATAGAAGTCAGGGTTTGCAATAAGAAAAAAACCTTCCCTGAACTTAAAAAACTTAAAGCTGTCCAACTTGTCGTAATGTTCAATGACCTGGTTAAAGAACAATTCACCGTTTCCGTTGAGGTGGGCAAGATTCATTTGTTCGCCGGACTTGTTGGGTTTTGAATACAATAATTCAAGGATATCAGGGCGGTTATGGATGTCAAAATACCTGATAATTTTCTCCTTGGGCAACAGCTCCTGTTGAAAGTTCAGATTATCTTTAATGAGCTCTTTTAGCCGTTGGCGGATTTTTTCAACATCCTGGTTATGGATTGCTCCATCTTTAAAATACCCGTAAACTCCTCCTGGTATGCTATAGGCAATATAATAATCACGGTTTGCAAAGATATCGTAAACCGCTTTGTTGAAAAGAACCAGCAGAGGCTCCATCAGGCTTCTGAAAGGTAATTTTTCTTGGGAGGTTTCTTTGGTTTTTTTCTGGTTAATCAAATCCATATTGTATATTATTTATTTTGGGGTCAAACAAGAGTGTCCATCATTTCATTTTTTTAGCTACCCGGGACACGTAGGTGAAACAGATTTGTTGCTCTGTTGTTCGTTGGGTTGTATAGCACTGTAAAACCTACAAACGCAAAGTTAGCTTTTTAGGTATGTGAAAACATACGTGGAATTCGGTTTTTAAGTATTTTCCTGGGATACCAATTTTTTTTACAATAAACTGCACAAGTTTTTTAAATTTTATGTAGGTTTGTTTATTCAAACAAAGGGTATTTGAAATAAAAAGTAAGACAAAAATTATCAGAATGTAGATAATTTATACCTTTAAACAATATTGACTGTAGGCTATTTTGTTAAGGTTATTTTTAATTAAAGAACGAAACAAACTTATTGAACATGGCAGATTTATCAACTACTTACATGGGATTAAAGCTTAAGAATCCTGTAATAATAGGAAGCTCCGGGTTAACCCGCAATTTGGACAACTTAATGACTATCGAAGAAAAAGGAGCCGGGGCTGTAGTTTTGAAGTCTCTTTTTGAAGAACAGATTAAGGTTGAGATTAGGAAAATATTTTCTCACGAAGAAGCCCAGGCAGCTTATACCGAGGCCGATGACTACATCCGTAACTATTCACGCGCTCAAACCCTTGAGGAATACCTGAATCTGCTAAAAAGTGCCAAAAGCAAACTTACCATACCGGTAATTGCCAGTATCAATTGTGTTTCGGCCAATGAATGGCCGGCATTTGCCAAAGAAATCGAAAAGGCAGGCGCGGACGCCCTGGAGCTCAATGTTTTTATATTGCCTGCCGATATTGAAAGAAAGGGCGATGAAACCGAACAGATTTATTTTGATATCATTGAAAAAGTAAAAGAGCAGATTAAAATTCCTGTTTCTTTGAAAATTTCCTATCACTTTTCCGGATTGGCAGAAATGGTAAAGCGTCTTTCCTGGACTGGGGTTGATGGGCTTGTACTTTTCAATCGATTTTACAACCCCGATATCGATATTGAGAAGTTTTCAGTGAAGCCAGGTAATTTATACAGCACACCTGAAGAGATTTCCACTTCATTGCGGTGGATTGCTATCCTGGCTGGCAGGGTTCAGGCCGATCTTTGTGCCTCCACCGGGGTTCATGATGGCAGGGGAGTTATCAAGCAATTGCTTGCCGGAGCCAAAGCAGTGCAAATATGTAGCACCCTTTATAAAAATGGATTTGATCAAATTCCTTTGATTATTGATGAGTTAGAGCACTGGATGCAGAAAAACAACTTTGAAAAAATTAGTGATTTCAGGGGCAAGATGAGCCACCAAAAATCCGAAAACCCAGCTGTTTTACAAAGAGTTCAGTTTATGAAGCACTTTTCAGGAATTGAATAAGAAAACCCAAAGAATATATACAAAAAGGCACTTTGTTCTGCAAAGTGCCTTTTTTTAATTGTTTCTATCTATTAGTGGGATTGGTCTTATTTATCAAGAGTACCGAAAACCCTTTTTAAAATATCATTTATCCGGGCAACAGGGTCTGTGCGTATCTTTAATTCTTCCTCCTCCACAAGCAGAAATAATCCGTCCAGTGCTTTCCTGGTGGTATAATCTGATAAGTCGGTATTGATAGGGTCTAACGAAGGATTTAAGGATGCATAAGGGTTGTAAACACTGGTTATTTCAGACCATATGGTAGCAGCCCCAACACCTTCCAGGGCTTGGTGGATATCAGGCTTGAAGGCGTCATATAAATGGTCGAAGGTTCTCTCATTCAAAAACACAGTTGCAGCATTATCATCTCCGTGGAGAATATTCCTGGCATCTGTGATAGTTATACTGGTAATGGCATCAATAAATATGGTAAGTGCTTTTTCTGAGGCATTTTCTGCACCCCGGTTCATAAGCAAAACCACTTCGTCCAAAAGAGGCTGCAAGTATGAAATATTACTTTCTATGTAGCTGTAAGCTCCGGAGGCTTCTTGGGGCCAGTGAATCTTAATGAGTGGATTACCATAATAACCGTTAGTTTGGTTAGTTTTTTCAACTGAATGATCAATGCCTACCTTTAAAGCTTCTTTTAGTCCCTCGGCTATTTCAGCTTCTGTCAGAGGAAACAGGAAATTTCCATCCTCATCACACGAGGATAAGCTGATACCTGCCAGCAGCAGGATGGTAAGAGTTATCAATCCCGGAAAAAAACTATAAGATTTGATGTTTGTTGGTGTATGTTTCATGCTGTTGGATTTTTAGGATGGACTGAATGGTTGATAATAAAGAGATAAATGAAGTTGTTCAAAAAGGATGCCATTAGTATGTATGTTTAACCAATCAAAGAATACAAAGATTATAAAAAATAATGATTCCTGTATTCGTATAAACACCCAAATTACGAAATAGATGTTGCAGTATTACTGGGATGATAATGAATATATTCCTCCTGGGTAACATTGTTCTTTATTGTTCAAGCAGGAATACATCGTAAATCTCTACATAACAGAGGTTAACAAAAAATAACTTTGAAATATCTACATAATTACATATATTTGCAAACTGAAAAACTGGTTGAAACTAAAGCAGCGTTAATTATTAACTGTATTGCACTTTGTAGATGTTTTATGTTTCTGTTATTCAGTGTGTTATTAGCCATGAACATTTTCCTTGTTACCAATGTTCTTTATGAAATACTTAATCACAAAAAAATCAGTTTTACGATAGCAAGCAGATACTACAAAGAGTATATATTCTAAAAAATAATTATTATGAAAAACAAAAAAGCTAAAACTAAAAGCACTGTTATGCAGAAAATACAGCCTCTTCTGGTTGGTTTAATTGTCATTCTTGTAGCCATGGGATCCATTATGGTATTTACCAATGGTAATGCTGGTAACGATAACTCTACCAGTGCAGCAGTGGCACCAGAAGACAGTAAAGTTATCCATATTACCGATGGTGTGTTTTCTCAAAAAATTTCCAATGGAGTTGTATTGGTAGATTTTTGGGCAGAATGGTGCCCTCCATGCCGTATTCAAAACCCCATTTTAGAAGAAGTTGCCATAGAAATAGGAGATAAGGCAACCATCGCCAAACTTGATGTGGATGAAAACCCTCGCTCGGCCAGCTCTAATGGCGTGCGTAATATCCCAACTCTCATATTGTATAAAGATGGTGAACAAGTGGATCGTTTTGTGGGAGTTCAACAAAAAGAAACCTTAATAACAGCAATCACCAGTCATATTTAATCAATGGATTTAAATTTTGAATTTAAATCTATTAAAAACCGGGAATCTTCCCCTAACAGAAAATTTATTATGGAACATTTAACCAAAGAAACTTTTAAAACCAAAATCTTTGATTTTGAAAACAATAAAGAATGGAAATTTGAAGGAGACAAGCCTTGTATCATTGATTTTTATGCTGATTGGTGCGGACCCTGCAAAATGGTAGCTCCGGTTTTGGAAGAGTTATCCAAGGAGTACGAAGGTAAAGTTGACATTTTTAAAGTGGATACGGAAGCTGAACAGGAATTGAGCGCCATATTTGGTATCAAAAGTATTCCTTCCATTTTGTTTATCCCCAAAGATGAACAACCCCAAATGGCAGCAGGAGCCTTGCCTAAGCAAGCCTTTGAAAAAGCCATTGAAGATGTTCTTGGAGTGAAAAATTAAACTTCCAGTACTACAATAATAAACAAAACCATGATATAAGTTTGAAATCTGAGCCGGTTTTAACCAGTCTTTCATATAAAACACCTCCTGTTTAAAGACTGGTTAAACCGGTTTTTATGGTTTGAATAGATAATATATCACAATACACAATAATATAAGGGATGTCACAACGTCCCGCAAAAGAATTCAATTTTACTTCTTTTACAAACTCAACAATCTCATATACCTCTTTAAATCATGGAAGAAAATAATATTCAGCAAACCAAAAAAGCAACCCAAGGTGGTAACATATCACGCAAAGGCTATCTATGGGTAATTGGAATTTTTACCCTTGTGGGGGTAACTGGTGGTTACCTATATTATGCTTTGGTGGGGTGTAACATAGATGGAGGTTGCGTTATTCAATCAAATCCATACTTTTCTGTGCTTTGGGGGGGTGCCCTTGGTTATTTGCTACCTGATATGGTGTTAAAACCTCGCGAAGAGTAACTTCAAGTGGCAACAATTATCCACTCTCTCAAAATACTTCTTACTTGGGTGCCGTTCTAAGCAAGTAAACACCTAACATCGCAAAGACAAAATTAGGTATCCAAACCGCCAAAATGGGTGGCAGATTACCATTGGTTGCAAAAGTAGTGGATATTTGCATGAATAAAATAAATGCAAAGCTAAGGGTTAGGCCCATGCCCAGGTGCAGCCCAATTCCTCCTCTTACTTTTCTGCTTGACAGTGAAACTCCAATAAGGGTTAAAACCAGAGTAGCAAAGGGAAACGCTATTCTTCGATGTTTTTCCACCAGATAATATCGAATATTTTCAGAGCCTTTGAGCCTTTCATTGTCAATAAATGCCTGTAACTCACGGAAATTCATTGTTTCCATATCGCGAAGGTTTTGGATAAAATCATCAGGGCTCAAGTTGATGGTGGTGTCTTTGCGATTACCCCAATCAAGTTGTTCATCAAGACCATTTATTTCCCTGACATAATAATTTCGTAAAGCCCATGTTTCAGTGCTGTCAATCCATTCGGCTCGTTCAGAAACGAGTTTGTAAGTAAGCTCACCATCTTCAAATTTTTCCATGGCAAATTTATATCCAACATTTATCCGGTCATTATAAGATTCCAGGTAAACAAATTCTCCGGGGCGTGTTTGCAAATGAATATTACGCTCTCTGAATTGCCTTTGGCTTCGGATGTAGGTGTTTTCAAAATCCAGTCGCTCCCGGTTGGCGTTGGGTATTAATACATTGGATAAATATATGGACAAAAATGCCAGTAATATGGCCGATATAAAGTAGGGAACAAGCATTCTTCGGAAACTTACGCCTGAGCTTAAAATAGCAATAATTTCGGAGTTGAAAGCCATCCGGGAGGTAAAATAGATAACGGCAATAAAGGTAAACAACGGGCTGAACAGGTTGATGAAATAAGGGATGAAGTTCAGGTAGTAAACAAAAAGAATTTTGTTCAGTGGGGCCTGGTTTTCAATAAAGTTGTCAATCCTTTCTGATAAATCGAAGATAATAACGATAAGAATAATCAGGGCTATGGCATAGAAAAATGTCCCCAAAAACTTCTGAATGATATACCAGTCTATTTTTTTTAATCCCATACAAGTTTTATAACGCTGTGTTGTTGCATTTAGTTTTGCTAAGAAGCAAAAACACAAGATTGTCTTTTTCTGTTTTGTCAGCTGCTGCTGATTGTGTCATTGATATTTTTTTTTGCAAATATATAATGACATTTGTTAAAGTCTTAGGGAAAGTTTTTTCACCATGACATCTTTCCAGCTTGCAAAGGTATTTGCCTGAATGTGTTTTCTGGCTTGCTTTACCAACCATAAATAAAAGCTAAGGTTGTGCATGGTAGCAATCATGGAGGCCAGCATCTCATTGCAAACAAACAGGTGTCTCAGGTAGGCTTTACTGTACATTTCATCAACAAAGGAAGTGCCATTGGGGTCTATGGGTGAAAAGTCTTCTTTCCATTTTTGATTGCGCATATTGATGATCCCCTCACTTGTAAAAATCATTCCGTTTCTTGCATTACGTGTGGGCATCACACAATCAAACATATCAACCCCCAGGGCTATGCTTTCCAGGATATTAACCGGTGTGCCTACTCCCATTAGGTAGCGGGGTTTGTCCTTGGGAAGTATGCCGCATACCAGGTCTGTCATTTCGTACATCATTTCAGCGGGTTCTCCCACCGAGAGACCTCCAATGGCATTGCCATCGCGCTGGCAGGATGCCACATATTCGGCTGACTGTTTTCGTAAGTCTTTGTAAGTACTTCCCTGAACGATGGGGAACAGCGACTGATTATACCCATACAGTCCATCTGTGTTATCGAAATGCTGGCAGCACCTGTCCAGCCAGCGGTGTGTAAGGTGCATAGAGTTTTTAGCATAGTCATACTCACAAGGGTAGGGGGTACATTCGTCAAAAGCCATAATAATATCACCACCAATGGTTCTTTGTATATCCATTACCCCTTCGGGGCTAAACATGTGCCTTGAACCATCAATATGTGATTGAAACAAAACACCCTTTTCTGTCAGTTTACGCCTGTGAGCCAGGGAGTAAACCTGGTAGCCTCCGCTATCGGTAAGTATAGGCCTGTTCCAGGCATTGAACTTGTGAAGCCCTCCTGCTTTTCTAAGCACATTAAGCCCGGGACGCAAATAAAGATGATAGGTGTTACCAAGGATGATGGAGGCTTTTACCTGTTGCTGGAGATCTTTGTTGTGAATGGCTTTTACGGTACCGGCTGTGCCTACCGGCATAAAAACAGGCGTTTCTATGGTTCCGTGATCTGTGGTAATCAAGCCATTGCGCGCACTACTTTGTGAATCTGTACTTTGTATGTTGAACTGCATTAAACCCAAAATTAAAATTGTGCAAAGATAGCTCATATTCCTGAGGATTGGCTAATTTTGCACCCTTAAATTAGCACCATTCTAAGTATGTCTCCGTTTCTTGAACTTCAGCTAAATTCAGATATATATTGGCTTATTGCTCTGGCTTTAAGTACTCTTATCATATTGTTTTATTACTTTTTCTATTTTGGCAGGGTAGCTTTATCGCGATCCGGGCAGGAAAATAGCCAGCAGGCTAACGCACCCGTATCCGTAATCATTTGTGCAAGAAACGAATATGAAAACCTGAAAAAGAACCTTCCCATAGTACTGGAGCAGGATTATCCTGATTTTGAAGTGGTTGTTGTCAATGATTTTTCTCAGGACGATTCGTTTTACCTTTTAAAAGGATTCCAGGAAAAGTATGACCATTTCAAAGTGATACATCTCAGGGAAAATGTCAATTTCTTTGAAGGCAAGAAGCTGGCTTTGGCAGTAGGGATCAAATCGGCCAAACATGATACTGTTTTACTCACCGATGCAGACTGTACCCCAGCCGGTAAAAACTGGATAAAAACCATGATGGCTGCTTTTGGTAATAAAACAGAAATTGTACTGGGATATGGCGGGTATAAAAAAGTTCCCGGATTTTTGAATAAACTCATTCGTTTTGATACACTTAGTATCGCATTGTTTTATCTGGGGGCAGCCCTTGCGGGTAAAGCCTATATGGGGGTCGGTCGAAACCTTGCCTACCACAGGAAAGCTTTTTTCAGGCATGGTGGTTTTGCCTCCCACTATAAAATTAAATCGGGTGACGATGATTTATTTGTAAACAGTGCAGCTACCCCTTCCAACACTGCCGTGGTTCTCAACCCCGAAGGATACACTTTTTCAGATCCCAAGAAAGACTTTGTGTCATGGTTTAAACAAAAGAAAAGGCACCTGTCTACGGGTACATATTATAAAATGGGCGACAAAATAAAACTGGGGATATTTACATTTTTCAATACCCTTTTTTACCCAGTTATAGTGTTATTTTTGTTTTTTGCTCAAGACTCCTTATCTTTATTGATTGCATTGGGATTATTCCTTTTAAAGACTATTTCGCTCATGTTGGTTTATTATTATGCCGGAAAAAGGGTTGATGAAAAGAAATTATTTTTATATTCGCCATTATTTGATTTTATTTTTGTTTTACTAAATCCGCTTTTTGCAGCATCAAATATATTTTACAAAAAAAATAAATGGAAGTAAACCCCAATTTAACAGAAAAGGCACAAAGAGATTTTGAATTGGTCAGAAAGGCAGTTGAACATGGAGATCAAATGGCTTTCACTGAGTTGATGGGGTTGTATCGGGATACTATTTATTTTATGCTTGTGAAAATGACCGGCAATGCCGATGATGCAGAGGATTTGACACTTGAAGCCTTTGGAAAAGCTTTTAAAAATCTTGCCCAATATACCCCCGACTATGCTTTTAGCACCTGGTTGTTTAAAATTGCTTCCAATAACTGCATAGATTTTATGCGTAAGAAGAAAAAGAATGTGCTGGCCGATGAAAATTACGACGATATCAGCGATTCATTCCACGCAAAATCCATGACTGCCAAAGGGCTTGATCCCGAAGAGCATCTGATCAAATCGCAAAAAATTGAACTGATGCGCGAGTTGGTAGAAAAACTTAAACCCCGTTATAAAAAGCTGGTTCAGCTTAGATATTTTGAGGAGTATTCCTATGAGGAGATATGCCAGGAGCTTGAGCTGCCAATTGGTACCGTTAAAGCACAACTCTTTCGTGCCAGGGAGTTTTTATTCAATATCCTGAAAGACTCCCAGGGTAGATTCTAACTTTTCGTCAAAGAATGCGTTATTGTAACCTCAGCCTGAAAAACAAACCGGGGGATTCAGTAAGTACATACAGATAACCATCAGGGCCTTGTTCTATAGCTCTGAAACGGGCAAATCCCTGTAAAAGTTTTTCAGTTTCCACCACCTCTCTGTCCTGGATTACCACTCTGTGAATGTGTTGCCCGGCAAGAGCACCTACCAATAGGTTACCCTGCCACTGGGGATACTTATTACTTGTAACAATCTCCAGGCCGCATGGAGCAATGGATGGTGTCCAGTGTAATATGGGGTCCACCATTCCTGGCAGGGTAGTGTCGGGTGTAATGACTGAGCCATCATAGTTTATGCCGTGGGTTGCAAGTGGCCAGCCGTAATTTTCTCCTTTGAATACCACATTGATTTCGTCTCCTCCTTTGGGGCCGTGTTCGTGGGTCCAAATATCACCAGTTTCCGGGTGAATGATCATTCCCTGGATATTTCTGTGCCCATATGACCATATTTCCGGAAGTGCATCTTCTTGTCCCACAAATGGATTGTCTTCCGGCACCGTGCCATCATCGTACATACGCAAGACTGTTCCATGGTGGTTTGTCAATTCTTGTGCAGTTTCCATTTGACCCCTGTCTCCAATGGTGGTAAAAAGGTATCCCTGTTCATCAAATACTATACGGCTGCCAAAGTGTGCGCCACTGCCACTTAGTGGGTATCCATGGAAGAGTTCTTCAAATTCGGTGAGGGTAAAGTCATTCAGCTTGCCCCTGCCAATTGCAGTATTCCCACCACCAGGGCCTGGTGCGGCATATACAAAATAGAGCCACTGGTTATCATCATATTGGGGATGTAAAACAACATCCAGTAGTCCGCCCTGGCCATGAGCCCAGATTTCGGGCAGGCCGTCCACCGGCTCTGAATATAGATTGCCGTCTTCGTAAATTCGAAGATTACCTGGACGTTCAGCTATCAAGATGCGCCCGTCTGGTAAAAATGCCATACCCCAGGGGTTTTGTAGCCCTTCTGCCAGGGTGTCAACTTTAATCTGAACTTCCTGTTCAATCTCTTCTCCGGAGTTATTATCTGCAGGTGAAGTGCATGAAATTAAGCCTGCCGTAAAAGCTATAATAAATGATAGGATAAAGTATCTCATCTTTTTAGGTTTTTATGGGTTTATATATTTTATAAAGATACAAAATTGCTGTTTCTATAAAAAATTTCTGGTCATTGATATATATTTTTGGCAAGATTTATAAGTTCTGGGGCCTAAATGATATCAAATACATTTTGTTTTTTGACATGTAAATATTTGTAAGTTATCCATGTAGGTATTTAATTATTTAATAAAAATAACAAAATATTTTTAAATAAAATTTATAATTGTATATTTGAGGTTCATACTTAAATACACATTATAATACGATAATAGGGATAAATGCGGATGCCAGAAACCGCACTAAAAAACGGGGCGAACCGAAAAGCCTCAAGAGTAGGATCAGTAAAACACACAAACTATGGACAATGCTTTTTTTACATTCATTAAACCTGCTTTAGGTTATGTAGACAAGGGAGATTTTTTCAGAAGACCCTTTGGATGGCTGTATATGGTTGTTGCTATCCTGAACCTGTTAATACCTATTGCCATTTTGTATTCTGTTATTGATGCAAATTTTTTCAAGTTTGCGGATGCTAAAGCCATTATTGTATTTGTTTTGATTTGGCTTGTAATTGTATTTCTGGCATGGCTGAGTTTTCAGCTATGGTGGGATCGGAAGGAAAAGGTTGTAGTCACCTCTACACAAGGGGAGGAATTTATTGCCACACCCGTTTTTTCCCATTTAATCCAAACCTTTGGAGAATGGTTGGGATTGTGGGTAGGTGTTCTGGGATTTGCATTTGCTCTTTTGGGTACTATTATTATGGGCGATGAGGCTGGGTACCTTGCATCCCAGCTGGGTATAGGTTTTCTGGAGCACGGATTACTGTATATTGTATTAATGCCCATTTATGGATTCCTGATAGTTGTATTTTTCCGTTTTCTGGCAGAAGTTTTCAGGGCTTTGACCTCTTTGGCCAATACTGCTCAAAGGCAACTAAAATACTTTGAACCCCCGAAAGAATAACTTCTTTTGGTTAATACATGGAAAAACCAGGTACCTTGAAAGGTCCTGGTTTTTTTTACGCCTGTTGTGTGATTTGGGCTTTACTATCTGAAAAGTCTCATTATGTCGTTGTACTGTGCAAAAATAATTAGGCTGAGTAACAGAATCATACCAACGGTTTGGGCTATTTCCATAAATTTATCGCCGGGTTTTTTCCCAACAATAATCTCATATAGCAGGAACATAACATGGCCACCATCCAGTGCGGGAATTGGCAGTAAGTTCATAATGGCCAGGATGATCGACAAAAAGGCAGTAATGGTCCAGAAATGCCCCCAATCCCAGGTTGGTGCAAAAATGCTTCCGATGGTGATAAAACCACCCAGGCTTTCGCTGGCTTTCACTTCAGGACGAAACAGCAGCCTTATTTCGCTGATATAGTTGACGGTAGTATTCCAGGCTTTTACCGTGCCGGCTGGGATGGCCGCAAAGAAAGAGTATTCTCTCTTCTCAAAATCAAAAATATCATCAACCGGTTTTAAATAAACACCTATTACAGCTTCTTCGGGCACCTGCAGGTCCAACTCATGCGTGGAGCCATTGCGCATAACCATTAGTTTGATTTCTTCACCGGCATGGTTTCCTATTTCCATTCTAAACTCTTCAAATGACCAGGTTTCTTTATTGTTAATCCCCATTATATGATCTCCCTCTTCTACGCCGGCCTCTTTAGCTACAGAGCCATCAGTAAATCCACCTGCAATAAAGGGAAAGCGAAGACTCATAAAGTTTTGTCCGCGGCTTGCTATAATATCTGCAAAAAAACTATCAGGGACATCCAGGTTAATGAGCTCTCCGTTGCGCTCCACAGTTACATTTTCCACATCACCCATAATAAACTCTCGGGGGATATCCATAAAGTCATCAACTTCTTTGTCATTGATATACAAAATCTTATCGCCAGTTTGCATCCCGATATTTTGGGCCAGAGAGTCAGCTACAATACCGTATTTGGCATTTTTTGCAGGTAGGTATTGTTCACCCATTATTGATAGCATAAAAATATATATCAATATGGCAAGAATTACATTGAATGTAACCCCGCCAAGCATAACTATAAGTCTTTGCCAGGCAGGTTTTGAGCGAAATTCGTGGGGCTCAGGGGGCTTTTTCATCTGCTCCTTGTCCATAGATTCGTCTATCATACCCGATATTTTTACATAACCCCCCAGAGGTAGCCAGCCTATGCCATACTCGGTTTGTCCAATTTTCTTTTTGAAAATCGAAAACCAGGGGTTGAAAAACAGGTAAAACTTTTCCACACGGGTGTTGAAATATCTTGCAGCTAAAAAATGCCCCAGTTCGTGAATTACGATGAGCAGCGACAAGCTGAGAATAAATTGTATTATTTTAATTGCTACTTCCATTTTCTAATCAGTATTATTTATTTGTCTTTATTTACAATTCTGCTGTGAAATTGTTTGGTCTTTATAAATAAGTTTGTGTGCTAGCTTGCGGGTATCCTTGTTGGTTTGATAAAGTTCCTCATACCCGGGGTTCTCAATAAATTCAATGGTGTTCATGCACTCTTCGATGATTTGGGCCATTTGCAAAAACCCCGACTGGTTTTTTAAGAAAGCAGCTACAGCCACTTCGTTAGCGGCATTTAATATGCAGGGCATGTTGCCTCCTTTATTCATGGCATCGTAGGCCAGCTGAAGATTTCTGAAAGTTTGAAAATCAGGTTTTTCAAAAGTTAGCGACGGATAATCCGGGAACTGAAACCTGGGAAAATCTGAGCGAATTCTATCGGGATAGGCCAATGCATATTGTATAGGTAGCTTCATATCGGGTAGGCCCATTTGTGCTTTCATGGAGCCATCTTCAAATTGCACTATGGAGTGAACAATGGACTGGGGGTGCACTATTACCTCAATTTGATGGGGCTTTAAGTTAAATAGCCATTTGGCTTCAATTACTTCCAGTCCCTTGTTCATCATTGATGCTGAGTCGATAGTGATTTTACAGCCCATCTCCCAGTTAGGGTGATTGAGGGCTGCCTCTTTTTTTACCTCTTTAAGTTCATCGGCCTTTTTGCCCCGGAAAGGGCCTCCGGAGGCCGTAAGATAAATCTTTTCGATGGGGTTGTGAAATTCCCCGGCCATGCATTGAAAAATGGCTGAGTGTTCCGAGTCAACCGGGTAGATATTTACCCCTGCTTTTCGGGCTTGTTCAGTAATAATGTGACCGGCTACCACCAGGGTTTCTTTGTTGGCCAGGGCGATATTTTTTCCGGCGGCAATAGCATTGAGGGTAGGCTTTAGTCCTGCAAATCCAACCATTGCCGTAAGCACTGTATCAACAGTGTCCCATTGGGCAATTTGCTCAAGTGATTCCTCACCACAAAAAACCTTAATAAGGTGAGGCTCGAGGGCTTGGGTTACTTTTTCGTAATGTGCTTCGTTGCCAATCACCACCGCATTGGGCTTAAATTCCAGTGCTTGTTCTATAAGCAATCCTGCATTGTTTTGAGCGGTAAGAATTTCTACAGCAAAAACAGATGGATGAGTGCGAATAACTTCAAGGGCCTGGGTGCCGATTGAACCTGTGGATCCTAAAATGGCAATATTTCGTTTTTTCACCTGGAAAGATGTTGTTTTATATAAAAAATAATTTTTGTTTTGCACAAGCACTAAAAGGCGATATAGTCGAGCGGATTGATAGGGGTACCATCAAACCATAACTCAAAGTGCAGGTGGGTTCCTGTGGATAATGTCCCCGAATCACCAATTATTGCAATAACCTCTCCGGCTTTAACATGGCTGCCTTCTCTTTTCAGCAGGCTGCTATTGTGCTTGTATACCGATACCAGGTTGTTGGTATGCTGTATGCCTATAGTATAACCTGTGGAGAGTGTCCATTTGGCAAAAATCACTGTTCCATCAAGGGTTGCTTTGATAGGCTCTTCTTTTTCAGAAACGATATCTATGCCGTAATGCCCCTCTGATGGATTAAAGTGGCTGGATATAACACCCTGAATCGGAGGGAAGAAGAAAAACTGTGAAACACCCCTGGTTTCCATAACCTCCATATCCTCATGGGTCCATTCTGTATAACTTCCCTGGCTTTCAATCTGGGCCCTTAACAGAGAGTCTTCGGGGGAGCGTTCTAATTCGGAAATCTCAAAAAAATCTTTGCTGTCCAGTGTATCCGGAATGTGATCCACAATATCTCTCCCTTCAATGATATTTCTAATATTCATGATATACAAATCTTTGCTTTGGAGCTCGGACTGCAGGGAATCGGCCTTGAGGTTTAACTCTCTCAGTACTTTTCGGGTATTAAAATCAGCGTATCCTGGAATATATTCCTTTAATGGTGTGAAGGCAATTATGTAAATGGTTGCCACCACTAAAAATATTACCAGTGTACCAAAAAAAACAAATACATTAAATCGTGTAAGTCTGAATGACAGTTTTTCTTCCAAAGTGTCATCATTCATCAATACCAGGCGGTATTTGTCATGTAACTTGGTGAAAAAACTTTTTTCCTTTTTTGTGTTTTCAGGCATGTACCGGGTGTAATAAAAGAGAATTTGAATTGTTTATCCTTGCTTTACTTTAAACCTTTAATAGGTTCTGGTGCAATTTGCAAATATCGTAAATTAACCCGAATAATGCTCACTGTTTGGATTAATTTGTATTTTCTATTGGTATCGATAACATGGTTCAAAAAATAATTCTGTATTTTATATAAGAGGGAATAGCCAGTATTCAGCAATGAAAATTTATTTGAAATGCTTTGAAAATTGAAATAAATTTGCAAATTCGTAGTTATACACACATACGTGCTTATTTTTAATCAAAAAATTGATTTTTTTTGTGAAAAGGAATCTATATCCAATCATCATAATAGCTGTTATCCTGATTTTGGCCGGGGGATGCTCTACCCAGAAAAATACTTTCATAAATCGTAACTATCATAGTATTACTACTTTGTACAACGGGTATTTTAATGCCAGGGAAAGTTACCGGCAAGGGTTGAAACATCTGGAGGAGGCACATGAAGATAATTTTGAGGATGTATTAAGTATTTTCAAATATGGCAGTGAGCAACAGGCCGGTGCTGTGGCATCCAACATGGATATTGCCTACCAGAAATCCAGCACCGCCATCAGAAAACACTCCATGAATATCCGTGGGGTAGAATACAACCGCTACATTGATGATGCTTATTACCTCATTGCGCGAAGCCATTACTTTAAACGGGATTATAACCTGGCCATACTAACTTTCCAATATGTAATCAGGCAATTTGATACACCCCTTAAGTATAAATCAAAAATCTGGGTAGCCAAAACGCAAATTCAGACAAAACAGTTTGATAATGCGCAACAAATACTTGAAAGAGTTACACGCAATATTGAAGATGGTTTACTTAATGATGATGCCCTTTACCTTTATAATAAAGTGTATGCAGACTTTTATCTTCAGCAGCAAAACTTTGTCAGAGCTGCCCCCTATCTTGAGCAGGCGGTTGAGCTTGCCCCAGGCCGCAAACAAAGAACCAGGCTTGCATTTATCCTTGCCCAGTCTTACCATTTTGATAAAAATTACAGCAAAGCACAAGAAGCCTATGCCAGGGTGCTGAAAATGAACCCAGGTTTTGAAATGGCTTTCCAGGCCAGGATTAATATGGCTATGGCTTTTGATACTGAAAGTGGTGATAGACGATTTATTGAATCCGAATTGAAAGGGATGTTGCGTGATAGCAAAAATCGCGACTTTCAGGACCAAATATACTATGCGCTTGCCCAGTTTTCCATGCGTCAAAATAAAGTGGATGCAGCCATAGAATACTACAATCAGGCACTTGAAAATTACCGGGGTAATGATTCTCAGAAAGGGCTCACATTTTTACGCCTGGGCCAGATCAAAACTGACCGGAAAGAGTATGTTAAGGCTGCCCAGCTCTATGATAGCACCATGACATATTTATCCAGTGAGTATCCTGAATATGAAAGTGCCGGAAAAAAATCGTTATTACTACAAGAGCTGTCTTTAAATCTTCAAATGGTTGAGAGAGAGGATTCGCTTCAGCGGCTTGCAGCTATGGATGCATCACAAAGAAATCAAATTCTTGATGAGATAATTGAGGAGTTAGCCGAGCAAGAGCGCCTTGACAGAGAAAGAGAACAGGAGAGGCAACAAATGAGGCAGCAAATGGCGCGCTCGGGAAGAGGGAGAAGCCCAGGGGCAGGCGGAGATGGTTGGTATTTTTACAATACTACGGCTATCAATTATGGAAAAAATGAGTTTTATGCCAAATGGGGAGAAAGAGAACTGGAAGACCTCTGGCGCATCAGCAATAAACAAACCATGGCTTTTGGCGACATGGGTGATTTTGATATGATGGACGATGATATCGATCCTTCGGGACGGGTCACCAGGGCAACTCTTATGGAAAATGTCCCTACCACACCTGAACAGATGGAGACTTCCAATGAACGACAAGTACAGGCCATTTACAATGCCGGTCTTATTTTTAAGGACAGACTGAACGACCCTGATGAGGCATCCAACTATTTTGAACGTATAATAAACCAGTTTCCCGATAGTGAGCACAGGCTTTACACAGCTTATTTCCTGCATTCGATAGCCAGGGAGACAGGAAATCCTCAAAAAGCGGAGGTATATAAAAATTTGATAATAAGTGAGTTTCCTGATACTGACTTCGCAAGAATCCTGAAAGACCCCCAATACCGGCATCACCTGGCCGAAAGGCAAAACCAGGGTAAAGTTCTTTATCAACAGGCTTACCAAGCCTATAAATCAGGAAATTATGATCTGGCATTGGGGTATTACCAACAAGGTGATACATTGGATATTTCAAGGGATTTAAAGGCACAATTTTCATTTCTGAGAGCTTTGATTTATTCTAAAACCGATCAGCACGATCAGTTTATTCAACAACTTACATTTGTTACTCAGAACTATGAGGGTACCCAGGTTCATGATCCTGCCAACAACCTGCTTGCCTATCTGGGAGATGCAGGAACAGCTATGGCACAAACACCTGGAGGTGATGAACCAGTTCAGCAAGAGCGGCATCCTGCTGAAACTCCCGAACACGAATTGTTCTCTTTTAATGAAAATGCAGTCCATTTTTATGTGCTGCTTGTCAATACCAAAAGCCTGCAAATCAGAGAGCTTA
>SL_3KL_010_SEDDRAFT_10000418_pt1 | contig 34613 bp, 33 predicted proteins | sample SodLakKL_010_SED_2_FD_10381 | JGI IMG/M metagenome (IMG submission 10381) | reverse complement strand
CTACTTTTATATCATTGAACATTTGCCGGATTGTTCCGGTAAGCCGTCTCTTTTCGGATTCCCGGACTGACCCGTGTGTACTCCAGCGGGAGCCGCTGCGTGTATAAACAATAGTCCGATCAAACGGTTCAATGGTCTCCGGAACACGAATTGAAAAACGTATGCCTTTATCCATGACCGAACTGGTTGAGTTGAACGCATAATAATAATCTTCATCGGTTTCAATTCTCGACACGGTGAAGAAGACGGGATAATACACCGCCTCTTGATCATAAGACAGCATGAGATCCCCATTGTCAATAGTAATTTCTCCGGATCGGTCCGGGCGTATAGAATAGACCTGTTCCGTGTGAGTATAAACGGTATCTTTATAGACATATTGAAAGTGTATAGTCGATGACGAAGGATCCAACCGGATCCGGCTCTGATGAGTGAAATCCCGGCTATGATTAAACGGAACCACTGCCGTGTCGTCCCCATAACGAACGATCAGCGGTAGCGGCGTATCTATAAATTCGGGATGTGTGATACTCGCAATCAGCATATCCCTGTATATTTCGCAATGAATTTGTAAAGCACTTTCCGAAAACGACCGGCGAGGCAGGTTATAAATATCCGGAGCAGGGGGTACTTCCGTGACAGATGGTTGATCCTCGACTGTGAGTGTCCCGGAAAGAGACGATGCATTCCCCGAAAAATCAGAGGCCACAATGCGGAAAGTATACTCTCCCGGGGCGAAATCGTGTGCGTTGATAAAGCCGCTCCCGTGCTCCCGTCGCGCATAGAGAGGGAGCAGGTTCCCCTCCTCGATAAACAATTTCCGGTATCTCCCGCGTCCCGTTCTCAACAGATGATGATCATAATGCATTCTTATCTGGTGGCGATATTCTAATGGTAACCGATCGTATTGCAGCGAATAGACTAAACTATCTTCAATAAAAAAATCCATTCCGTAGATACCATGCCGATACCACGTGTCGCTGTTGCGATCATCCACATCCACTGCTAAACCGATCTTACCTGAAATTCGTATCGGATTTTGAATAATAAAGTCCCCTGACCGGATTGCAACAGCCGGCAGCGTCACGGGAGTTATTCTGGCATTTACGAATGCCCGGGAGTCTGCCGGAATGACTGCAAGACGGTTAAACGTGGGGGGCACATTGTCGTTCACGGTTATATGTGGTGAGAACTTCGGGTTAACGGGATTATTGTTTGTGTCGCGTATTTCAAAATGAATGTGAGGCGGGCCCGAACCGGTGCTTCCGGAACGTGCGATCGTTTCCCCACGGTTGTACCAAAATTCGTCCGGTTCGAAATGAACCGTTATTGAATATCTTCCGTTATTTTTCTGATGTTCATACACCCTTGCCTCGACCGGATCATTGAAACTGTCGAGATGAGCATACAGGGTGGAGAAGCCGTCTCCATGCCGCATGACGATATATTTTCCGTACCCGAAGGGCGATACACCGACCTGTTCGATGTAACCGTCCCGTGAAGCAAACACGGGTGCACCTATTCGTCCGAGGGTGCTTATGTCGATACCGATGTGAAAATGGGTCGACCTGAATTCACCGAAAGCCGATGTCATAATGTTGGTTATATCCGTCGGCCAGATATACTCATGCATATCCGCCTCAATTGTATCAAACGAACTATAAATTTCATCGATCGTTCTGGGTAACCAGATCGGTTCAATATCGTGCTCAGACTTGGTAGAAATGAACCCACCCGAAAATAAAAATACAATTAACAACACTACTCCGATGCCGATCAGGGTAAGTGAGGTTAGTATGAATGTATCGTTTTTTGCCATATTATAATTACTCTACCCGTGTAGTAAATGAAACAATGTCTACGAGTTCCGCTTCTACTTCATCGCCCGGTTTTAACGGTCCCACACCCTCTGGTGTCCCCGTGAAAATAAGATCTCCGCGACGCAGAGTGAATATGCCGGATAAATATGCTATAATTTCCGGTATTGACATAATCATATTACCGATAGATTCCTGTTGTCTGATTTGCCTGTTGATCCGCAGGCGTAACGATGTATCCGCCGTGATTGTCGTTTCTCCGGTTTTGATAAAATGAGATACCGGTGCAGATCCATCGAAACCTTTCGCAACCGTCCATGGCAAACCTTTTTCCTTGGCCCTGGCCTGAACATCCCGTGCCGTCAGATCGAGACCAACACCGTAGGCAAGTATACATTTTTTGGCATCCTCCACCGATATATTTTTTGGAACTGCATCGACCAAGACAACAAGTTCAATTTCATGATGTATAGTGTTACTGAATCCCGGCAAGACAATCGGATGAGTACCGTCGGCGAGTGCTGTCGTCGGTTTTATGAATATGACCGGTTCCGCGGGTTTTTCACCTCCCATTTCCCGTATATGCCCGGCGTAATTATTTCCGAGGCAAAAAACAGTATTTACAGGTATGGTTTCGTAGTTCGGATCAATTGTTACTGGATACATAGTCCGCTTATTCCTTTAAATTCACGAAAAACATTAATATAGACAAGGTTTTCCACACATTCAAGTCCTTGATTTTGAATTGCATTCTAGCTACTTTTTAGCATTGCTGCAGAAAATTAAATAAAACCTGTTTTTTATCAAATAAACGGAGATCATGATTGAAAAAAACTTATAAAGATGCCGGCGTGGATATTGATGCCGCCGAGAACTCGGTCCGAAATGTTACATCACTCATTCGATCAACGTTCTCGAAAAATGTACTTACGGATATCGGATTATTCGGTGGGTTCTTTGAGCCGGATTTTTCTCATCATAAGAATCCGGTATTGGTTTCGAGCGTCGACGGTGTCGGTACAAAGTTAAAAATTGCCGCTCTGGCAAATAAGCACGATACCATCGGGAGTGACCTTGTCAATCATTGTGTAAATGATATTGCCGTGTGTGGTGCAGTTCCCCTGTTTTTTATGGATTACTTTGCAACCGGCAAACTTGAGCAGGCAGTCTTCGAAGATGTCGTTCGTGGATTTGTGCATGGTTGCAAAACCAATCACTGTGCTCTTATAGGAGGGGAGACCGCCGAGATGCCCGGGTTCTATCAGGATAGAGATTATGACCTCGCCGGTATGATCGTGGGAGTTGTGGATAAAGAGGAAATAATAAATGGATCACATATAAAAGAGGGTGATGTCGTAATCGGGATACCCTCCAACGGTCTTCATACGAACGGGTATTCGCTTGCACGGTCAGTATTGCTGGAGAGATTTAAAATCGATGAATTTATCGAAGACATTGGGTGTACACTTGGAGAGGAATTGCTCAGGGTCCATCGTTCCTATTTACATGTCATAAAAGATTTGATACAGTCTGTGAAGCCGAATGGATTTGCTCATATCACCGGTGGTGGTATCGTTGGTAATACGAAACGGATATTACCGAAAAATGTATCAGTTGTCATTGATTGGGATGCGTGGGAGATACCCGCTGTATTCAGGCTGATCCAATCGACCGGGAACGTNGAGANNTCCGAAATGCAACGTGTATTCAATCTGGGTATCGGNCTTGTTTCTGTCGTGNGTAAAGANAATGTAGATTCGGCAATNGATGTATTATTGAAACGGGGAGAACAAGCTTATGTGATCGGCGAAGTNGTGANAGCATCCACGCCGGAGAATAACATTATTCNTTAATTATANACATGTACCATGAANGCNGATNAAATATGGAGGAAGCCAATTATGCAGAAACCATACAACGGTGATCGTCCGGGTATTCTTGATGAATTAGATATTCCCGGGGCAGAAAAGGAATATGCAAATAAAGAAAAGTACGTCCGGGAGAACATCGCGGAGAAATTGCGGTCGGTGCGAATCGGTATAAGACTAACGAAGCATGTGCTGGCATTGTTCAGGTATATGAAGGATGCGAAAATACCGTGGTACCGGAAATCGGTTGTCGTTGCGGCACTTGCATATTTTATCATGCCGTTTGATGCCATTCCCGATATGATGCCACTGATCGGCTATCTGGATGATTTCGGCGTAATAGCTGCGGTATTGGGATATCTCGGCAAGGAAATCAGGCCTTACTACTTTCCTTCAGCGGGGATGGGTAATCAGGACGAGGATCGCTTATCGGAAGAATCTGTTGTCTGATCGCGACGGTCTTCAAGATCACGGATTACCAGATCGATGAGCTCTTTCCAGCGAAAGGGATCATCCTGATAATATCTAAGCGTGGATTCGAACGTTTCGCGGTTTGTACCGTACATGGTGAGTACTGAATCGAGCTGTTCGAAATACCGGTCTGGTTCTTTTCCTTCTTCATATTCACTGCTGATGATCAGAACATCGGCATATATTTTTACCATCGTTTCGTGACTTATTTTATTGCCGGTCGAACCGCTACACCCGATGATACCGGAGAGAAGCATTACTGAAAATATTGTCCATAACGGCCTTCTAGAAGGAGAAACTGAAGAACTCATAGGGTTTTGTAAAGTTGACTTTAAAAGTATATGGCAGTATATTAATGATTCATGAGTAATATAAAATAAATTAATATATCTTACAAACTTAAAGGTAGTATGGCGACAGCTCTTGATTTTCGTATTGGAATGATAATAGTATTTGACGGTGATCTATATACCGTAGAGGATTATCAACACCGGACCCCGGGAAATAAAAGAGGATTTGTGCAGGCAAAAATGCGTAATATGAAAACCGGTCGATTGTTAGAACACAAATTCAGCTCCAATGATAAGATAGAGGTTGCACGTGTGGAGCGACGTCCTGCGCAATTTCTGTACCGGGATAATGATTCATTTTACTTTATGGATAATGAAACTCACGACCAGTTCCACCTTGACCAGGTCATGATGTCCAGACAAGAGAAATATCTTAAAGAGGGTGACACTGTTGACGTTGAGACTTTTCAAAATCAAATAGTGGGATGCCAGATGCCGATGAACGTTACCCTCAGAGTTGTTGAAACAGTGCCCGGGATTAAAGGAGATACCGCTACGGGCGGTTCAAAACCTGCAACACTTGAGACAGGAGCCGTTTTGCAGGTCCCCTTATTTATCAATGAAAACGATATTGTCAGGGTCGATACCAGAACCGGTGCATATATCGAACGAGCAAAACAGTAAACTTATTAATACAGGCGGGCAATGGATTTAGCATATCTTCGAAAACTGATCAAGATAATGGATCAAAGTAATATGACCGAGATGGAGATTGAGGAAGAGGGAATAAAGCTTCGTTTGGCGAAGTCTGTCAATAGCAAAGCCGGTGAACCCATGGGGCACGTTATGCCGTTCTACCAGATGCCGGCTCCGCTACCGCAACAGGTATCTCCTCCACAACCCGAGACCATTGGTGTCGAAACGACGAAAACAGAGGAGAAAAAGGCTGAACCGACTGTACAGTATCTGGAGGTAAAATCTCCGATTGTCGGGACTTTCTATCGTGCACCCGCACCGGATGCTGATCCTTACGTGGAGGTAGGACAGGAGGTAGAACCGGGTACCGTACTTTGTATCGTTGAAGCCATGAAATTAATGAATGAGATAGAGTGTGATGTGAAAGGCCGGATAGTCAAGATTATGGTTGAGAACGGACAGCCCATCGAGTACAATCAAACATTATTCTTCATAGAGCCGATTAAGTAGGAACAATCATTGCTGAATAAGATTTTAATTGCCAATCGCGGAGAGATTGCCCTTCGAGTGATACGTGCATGCCGGGAAATGGATATAAAAACAGTCGCAGTCTATTCCGAAGCCGATCGTGAATCATTGCATGTTCGATTTGCCGATGAAGCTGTTTGTATCGGTCCACCTTCACCAAAAGAAAGTTACCTTAATATCCCCCGGATCATTGCAGCAGCTGAAGTAACGAATGCCGATGCGATTCACCCCGGTTATGGATTCCTCGCGGAAAATGCAAGCTTTGCTGAAATTTGTGAGACATCGGGTATTACCTTCATAGGCCCGACGGCTCTAATGATAAGCGCGATGGGTGATAAAGCGCTCGCCAAAGATACGATGCGGAAATCCGAGGTCCCTGTTGTCCCGGGAAGCGGCGGTGAGATCGATAACGTAATAAACGCACGCGATCTTGCGGAATCGATAGGATATCCCGTTATAATTAAAGCATCTGCCGGAGGTGGCGGCCGTGGTATGCGGATAGTGAGGAAACAGGAGGAATTTGAGAAATTATTTCAAACTGCACGCGCTGAGGCGGAGTCGGCATTTGGAAATTCGGGCGTGTATGTCGAAAAGTACATTGAGGAACCAAGACATGTCGAAATTCAAGTCCTCGGCGATATGTACGGAAACGTCATTCATCTCGGAGAACGCGATTGTTCTATTCAAAGACGCCACCAGAAATTAATTGAAGAATCGCCCTCACCGATTGTTGATGATGAACTGAGAGAGAAAATGGGTGATGCCGCAATTCGCGGTGCCAAGAGCGTATCATATCGCGGTGCTGGGACAATAGAATTCCTTGTGGACAGAGATCGGAATTTCTATTTCATGGAAATGAACACCCGGATTCAGGTCGAGCACCCGGTCACTGAAGAAGTGACCGGCTTTGATCTGATCCGTGAGCAGATTGAAATTATGAACGGTAAAAGATTAACGCGACGAAAAATTAAACCGATCGGCCACGCAATCGAATGCCGGATCAATGCCGAAGATCCCAATAAAGACTTCCGACCTTCTCCGGGAAGAATTACAAGTTTGCATGTACCCGGCGGACTCGGTGTGCGTGTCGACACACACGCTTATGCGGGCTATACCATACCGCCGTTTTATGATTCGTTAATTGCAAAACTGATTGTTCATGCCCCGACGCGCGAAGCTGCCATAAAAAGAATGTCTATAGCACTGGATGAGTTTATAGTAGAAGGGATCCAGACAACGATACCGTTCCATGCAAAGGTCATGAACAACGAACGGTTCAGAGAGGGTGATGTCGATACTCGTTTCTTAGAAACATTCACTTTTAAGGATTAACCCACAATCTATATACAAAGATAAAAAGGAGATAAAAATAATGAATTTCCCGGATAATTTAAAATATACAAAAGAACATGAATGGCTGCGGATCGAAAATGATACAGCCGTAGTGGGAGTTACGGATTATGCACAATCAGAATTGGGTGATATCGTGTATATTGAATTCCCCGAAGTAGGTACATCATTCTCACAAAACGATTCAATCGGAACCATCGAGGCCGTGAAAACCGTTGCAGATTTGTATGCACCTGTTAGTGGTGAGCTGCTGGAGGTTAATACCGAACTGAAAGATAACCCCGAATTGGTCAACCAGGACCCATATGAGAAAGGATGGATGCTAAAGATAAAAATCGGTGATCCATCCGAAATAGATACTCTCATGGATAGCAGTGCATACAAGGAACACGTTGCTGAAGCGTAGAAATTATACCAGGGATTAGGAAAGAGGAGTTTTATTATGACATATTATCCGGCAACCGACGACGAGCGGCAGGAAATGCTCGATGCGATCGGTGTGAAAACATTTGAAGATCTGATCGCGAACATTCCAGCGGATATACGACTGAAAAAAAATCTGAACATACCCCCGAAGCTATCCGAATGTGAAACGCTGCGTGAGGTTTACAGAATCGCCGAAGAAAATCTGCATGCGGGTATCTCGAATTATCTCGGTGCGGGAAGCTATGATCACTCGGTTCCATCTGCAATCAGTGCGATAACGGGCCGCTCGGAGTTTTACACGGCATATACACCGTATCAGGCCGAGGTTAGCCAGGGTACGCTACAGGCGATATATGAATATCAGACAATGATCTGTCAGTTAACCGGTATGGATGTTTCAAATGCATCGATGTATGACGGTGGCAGTGCACTCGCAGAAGCGGTATTACTTGCAGTTGCTCACACAAAACGTACCGAAGTTGTCATTGCCGGTGCCCTTCATCCCGATTACCTTAATATTATCGAGACCTACTGCCGGAGTCAGAATATTAATCTCCGGCAGACGGATCTACACGATGGTGCGGCAGATCTGTCAGCGGTAAAAAGTGCCGTCGATGATAATACCGCCGCAGTTATAGTCCAACATCCTAATTTTTACGGATGCCTTGAAGACGTCTATGAGATCGGCGATGTAGCGAAATCAAAGAATGCTCTTTATATTTCAGTCGTCAATCCGATTTCTTTGGGTCTCCTGACACCTCCGGGTGAATATGGTGCTGATATTATGGTCGGCGAAGGCCAACCCCTCGGAATCGGTTTGAACTTCGGAGGACCATATCTGGGAACCTTCGCGGTAAAAGAATTTTTAATGCGGAAAATTCCCGGAAGACTCGCGGGTGTCACGGTCGATGCAGACGGCGAAAGGGGCTTTGTTCTTACGTTACAAACACGGGAACAACAGATTCGCCGTGAAAAAGCCACATCGAATATTTGTACAAATCAGGGCTTAATGATGCTTGCCGCAACGGTGTATTTGGCATTACTCGGTAAACAGGGCATACAGGAGGTCGCAAATATCTGTATGCAAAAGAGTCACTATCTGGCAGGCAAAATCAAAGAGATTCAGGGATGCACTTTAAAATTCGGACGTCCGTTTTTTAATGAATTTGTTGTATCGTTACCTAAATCTGCGGAAAGTATTGTAGAAAAATTAACACAAAAGAAAATTCTGGCAGGAGTTCCGCTCAGCAAGTGGGGAGGGGATCCAAACGATCTGATGATTGCGGTAACGGAAAGAAGATTAAAAAAAGAGTTAGATAATTATGTTCAGGAATTGACAATCGCGATAAAATAACATCACAATAATACATTGCATTACACTTCTTAATAAAGATTGAATATCTGCGGGGCCGGTCGAATTACTATGTGTAAAAATGTCAGCCCGGTTTAGGTAATAATAACCGACTAACATAATTTCCTGTTTGTCACCGTATATTTTTGATATCAATGCACTAATATGGCCAAATCGCGTCGATTTTTTCCGCGGTAAACTGGCACTTTTTTTGTTGTTTTTTCGGGAGACAACATTTAATTGAACTTCTATGAAAATTTGTTGGTTCTAATATGTTGCTCAGTAAGTAAATACAGATAAAATTATTTTTGATATTTATTATTGCATTTGTAAAACAATACATACACAAACAAGGATGATTACAATTATCAGATACATACTCTCAACAGCAATTATATTAGTTGTATGCATCGGCGCTATGGCAAACATTCATCAATCGGAGCAGGGATCAAGAATGTTTCTACCGATGCATGATCAACGGGCGACGGTTCAAAAGGTTGCGTACGAAAACCCTGCTGCAGAAATCGATAAAACCTACTCTGTTTTTCCCCGGAGATCGGAGATTATTTCCGAAGCTTACTTTATAGATTTTGAAATCGAAGATCAAGAGACAGTGATAGATATTTCGCAATTTGCATATGATGTGAGGAACGATCTAGGTTTTCCGAGAATTCAAAATATTTTAAATACATACGAAGAAACAATTAAAGAATACGCAAACCGGTATAGTTTTGATTGGCGATTGATACTCGCGGTTATGAATCAGGAATCCCGTTTCCAAATACAGGCTGTGAGTCATCGCGGTGCATATGGTTTAATGCAGATAATGCCTCTGACCGGCCGGGATGTTTCAATGGCTCTTGGTATCGATGGTGTTCGCCAACCCAAGGACAATATTGCCGGCGGTGTTTATTATCTCTGGCGTGTACGATCTCTTTTTGATGTACCGACTGATATCGCTGCGGCAGACCTGCACCCGGATGATGACGATATAATCCGACTTTCCCTTGCAGCATATAACGCCGGACCGACACGCGTCCGTGATGCCCAGCAACTTGCAATATATCTCGGATTGAATCCCTACCGATGGCAGGTAATAAGAGATTTACTTCCCATGTTATCAAGACGACATTATACTCTTCACGGATATGTCTGGGAAAACGGACGCCCGGAGGGAGGGTATTTTCACGGATGGCCCGAAACAGTGAATTACGTCGATAATGTTATGGGTTATTATGCATATTATCGTTTAATATTTGAATAAACCTATTCGGATGCGGAGCGTTCATTCACTCCGCACCGATTGTTCTGTAAGCAGCCACATGTTCGCCTGCGTTGTGTTATGCAAGAGAATCGAAATAATAATGCCGCACTCTCGTGAACACAATCTCTCCTGGTATTTAATCAATAATTTTTGTATTTTATATTCCGAAAACTAATGATATTCTACCGATTATTCCATATACTCATTCTTATTTCAATCATCGGTGTCTCTACTCACGTCTTAGAGGCAGTTGAGAAAAGTTCCGGCAGACCGATTATAAGGGTTAATGACACCGTCCCTTCCGTCTACCTTGACGGCAGATGGTTCGATTTAAATCATATTAGAACGGAGATTACATTCGTTAATTATGTCCGTGACCCGGAGAGGGCCGATATACATATTTTCAAAACCGATGAGAGAGTCGGCAGAGGGGGACGTGAGTTCGAAATTTCCTTTATCGGTCAACGATCATATCAGGATATTAATTATACGCTAAAACGAACCGTCAGTCAAAATGCAACCTATGATGAAATTCGTGATGAAATCAATGAGGTACTTAAAATCGGTCTGGCACCCTTTATGATGCGTACACCGCTTGCCTCACGGTTTTCGCTTTTTTATGACATTCCTGATGAAGACCTTTTAAAAGAGGTATCTGTCGATGACTCCTGGAATAACTGGATTTTTGAGATCTATGCCGGTAGATTTCAATTGGGTCTGGAATCAAACCGCAGGGATTTCAGTGGCCGGTGGGGTTTCTTCGCAGACAGGGTTACCGAAGACTGGAAAATCAGAATACGACCTTACTTCAATTACTTTGAAGTGGAAATAAAACGTGAGGATGACGAGCCCATATACAGCAAGCGTCATCGGCATGGTTTTGATACATATGTTATAATGAGTTTGGGAAATCATTGGTCCGCAGGGTTATTCGGCGATTATCTTACCCGAAATGATCAGAATTTAAGAAATCAATTTGATGTCGGTTCCGGCATCGAGTACAGTCTTTTCCCTTACCCGGAAGCAACCAGAAAGGCCGTAACGTTCGTGTACAGACTCGGTTATACGTACGTCGATTACTATGATGAAACGATCTTTTTTAAAAAACAGGAAGGATTGCTGCAACAACGGCTTCAGGCATCTGTCCGGGTATTCCAGCCGTGGGGAAGCATTCAGGGTGGTTTGGTCGGCTCCCATTATTTCCACGATATATCGCACCGCCGGGCTGAGCTGTGGGGGCGTGTGTCAGTTCGGATAATCGATGGTCTTTCGCTTAATTTTCATGCAGATTTTGAGATGATCAACGATCAGTTATCGCTTCCTGCCGGAAAAGCATCACTCGAAGATGTTTTATTGCAGCAGCGACAACTTGCCACCGATTTTTCTGTTTCAGGATCTATTTCTGTCTCGTATATCTTTGGATCTGATTTTGCGAATATTGTCAATACCCGGTTCTGATAAAAGGGTATTACGGTAATAATATTGCCACCGCAACCACCGTTGACCATAATCCGTTCTTGTCGCCTTCTGCAGATTGGGTAATATTAAATGTCTTTACGATCTTACCGCTCATTTTGTATATCTGTTCACGTTCATCCCAGCCCGTATCGGGATCGAATTCAACACCAAGGGTTGTCGCAAGCATCGTTGCTGCCAGGTCCTCTGCATAATCTCCCGCACGGTCACCCGCTTCACCATAGGGATGATGTTCCGAGAGATATCCGTACTGTGATTCATCTGCCGGTTGGGCAACACCGATCGATGCGGCTATTAAACGATTTGCTTCGTTTGTTGCATTACGCGCCATGACACAGAATGTGATGGCTCCCGGTTGTAATAGCTTTAAACCTTCCTCGCGGGTAATACGCCGGCATCCGGCGGGATAAATGCTGGAGACGGTTACCAGATTTAACTTTTCTATTCCGGCATTCCGAAGTGCCAGCTCAAAAGATTGTAAATAATCTTTATGTCGACCGACACCTTTCGTAAAAAATATTCTCGTTGGAACGTACAATGCTTGTCTCCTTTCTTAGCTCTTTGGTACAATTTTTATGAATTTACGTTTACCTACCTGCAGAATAAAGGCATCTTTTTTATCTATCAGACTGTTACTGTCACCGATCTTCTCGCTATCGATTTTTACACCCCCCTGCTGAATTAAACGACGGGCTTCGCTTTTAGACGAAACAAGCGAAGATCGTATCATAAGGTCAACGATATGAAATCCTTCGTTTGATTTCTCAAGTGTAATTTCCTGAATGTTTTCTGGAATATCTTTCTTTATGAATACACGGTCAAACTCGTCTTCCGCCCTCCGGGCAGCGTCCTCACTGTGATACATTCTGACTAATGTCCGTGCCAGTTCTCTCTTTACATCGCGGGGATTGGAATATTTATCCGCAAGAATCTTTTTTAATTCCTCAAGTCTTTGTGATGACACATCCGTCGTCAGCAGGTAATAAGGAAAAATCAGTTCATCGGGTATAGAAAGTGTCTTCCCGTAAATCTCCTNTGCAGGTTCGGTTATACCGATGTAATTGTTAAGAGATTTACTCATTTTCTCGACACCGTCGGTGCCGGTAAGCAGAGGAACTGTAAGGATCACCTGGGGCGACATACCAAACTCACGCTGGATATCACGGCCAACGAGCAAATTGAACTTTTGGTCGGTTCCACCCAGTTCGATATCGGATTCGATTGCTACTGAGTCCATTGCCTGCGCGAGCGGGTAGAGAAATTCATGAATACCTATGGGGGCACCCTCTTTGTATCTATTCAGAAAATCGTCTCTCTCGAGCATACGTGCAACGGTATATTTCCCCGCTAGTTTAATGACATCTGCAAAGCTCATTTTATCGAGCCATTCAGAGTTATATACCATCTGAATGTTCTCCGTCGACAGGATGCGTGTTGCCTGTTCGAAATAAGATTCCCCGTACATCCTTGTCTCATCGAGAGTAAGCGATGGCCTTGTTTTACTCCGTCCGGATGGGTCGCCGATCATACCTGTGAAGTCACCGATGATCAGTATAGCCTTATGACCAAGGTCCTGAAATTGTCGTAGTTTCCGCAACACGACCGAGTGTCCGAGATGAAGATCAGGTCTGCTCGGGTCGCAACCGAGTTTAACACGAAGCGGTTTACGTTCTTTGACCGACAGCTCGATTTTTTTTACCAGATCTTCTTCCGGTATGATTTCCTCGGCACCGCGCCGGATAACATCCATTTGTACATTAACTGATGGAAACACTCTGTTCAAATCTTCCTTTCTTTAGAATTTTACTCTCATTTCCCGTTCCTGATCACGCTTTGCGTCACGCTCGGCGATAGCTTTTCGTTTGTCAAAGCTTTTTTTTCCCCGTGCAAGCGCGAGTTCGATTTTTGCTTTTCCGCTTTTAAAATAAACGCTGAGCGGTATGAGGGTATATCCCTTTTCTTTCGTTTTCCCGATTAATTTGCGTATTTCTTTTCTATGCAGAAGTAATTTGCGTTCACGCTTCGGCTCATGATTGAATTGATTCCCGAATTCGTACGGACTGATATGCATACCTTCGAGAAAAACCTCGCCTTGACGAACGAAAGCATAGCTGTCTTGCAAATTCGCGTTGCCAAGTCGGAGCGATTTTACTTCGGTTCCCCTGAGTGATATCCCCGCCTCATAGACCTCGTCAATATGGTACTCGTGACGCGCTTTCCGGTTCGTAATCACGACACGCTGCTTACTATTGCCGTTACCTGCATTCATTGCAAATTTCTCGTGAATAATAAAAAAAATGCGTATAAAAAACAATAAAATGAAACCGGGCCGCGTTCATTACACGTTTTATTTAGGTGTTTGCACGTTTACACGTTTATTGACAGTTTATTGCTTTTTATGTATATTTTACGTTCGTGTAATTTTGCTTACTTAATCGGCAAGTGGAAAAGATACAAAAAAATGTGATCAGAAACTACCTGCGGGTGTTGAAATTTAAAATGAAGGAAAAGGGAATAATATCTTCCCTTTTTTTGTTTACTAAATATCATTAATACAGGAATAGATAGGTATGGCAGAAAATAATACAAGTTTTGACGTAGTTATTATCGGCGGCGGACCGGGCGGGTATGTGGCAGCCATTCGGGCAAGTCAGCTGGGTCTGAAAGTCGGTCTGGTGGAACGCGATAAATTGGGCGGTATTTGTCTTAATTGGGGATGTATCCCGACCAAAGCACTTCTGCGAAATGCCGAACTTTATAATCTGATCAGTCATGCCGATGAGTTTGGTATAAACGTAAAAGACGTTTCATTCGATTTTGAAAAAGTAGTTCAACGAAGCCGCAAGATATCGGATCGGATCTCGAAAGGGGTCGAATACCTTTTCAAAAAAAATAAGATCGAACATATTTCAGGATATGGCAAAATACCCGCAAAGGGTAAGGTAGATGTGTATAAAAAAGCCGACGATGAAAAACCTGAAAAAACGATCAGTGCAAAACATATAATTATTGCAACCGGTGCAAGACCCCGTTCATTACCGGATGTAGAATTCGACGGTGAAAAGGTTATTTCATATTTTGAAGCTATGGTACCCAAAAAAGTACCGAAATCAATGATTATAATCGGTGCCGGTGCCATAGGAGTTGAATTTGCCTATTTTTATAACACATTCGGCACAAAGGTTACTATCATTGAAATGCTTCCGTCTATTCTCCCGATCGAAGATAAAGAAATAACAAAAGTAGTCACGGAGAAATTTAAAAAGTCCGGAATAGAAATTCACACCGGTACAAAAGTCGAAAAAGTCGATACTTCCGGCAAACAGGTGAAGGTGAGCGTTTCGGATAAGGATGGCGGGAAAAAAGATATTGCCGCAGACATCGCCTTAGTAGCGATCGGCGTCCGGGGAAATATCGAAAATATCGGTCTCGAAAAGCTGGGAGTGAAAACCGAGAAAGCCCACATCAAGGTGGATGAATATTACCGGACCAATGTCGAAGGAGTGTATGCCATTGGTGATGTCATCGGTGCTCCGTGGCTCGCGCACGTGGCCTCACACGAAGGAATAGTTTGTGTCGAGGCGATTGCCGGTGTCGAGACGCATCCAATTAACTATGAGAATATTCCCGGCTGTACGTATTGCCAGCCGCAGGTAGCATCGATCGGATTAACCGAGGAGAAAGCTAAAGAACAGGGCCACGAAATTAAAATCGGTCGATACCCCTTCCGGGTTCACGGGAAAGCGATCGCAGCAGGAGAGACCGATGGTCTCGTTAAACTAATTTTCGATGCTAAATACGGTGAGTTGCTCGGAGCACACATCGTGGGAAATGAAGCAACCGAGATCATTGCCGAACTCGGTATGGCAAAAACACTCGAGGCAACAAAAGAAGAAATTATTCGAACGGTACACGCTCACCCGACGTTCGCCGAAGCGATCATGGAGGCGGCCGGCGACGCATACGGGGAAGCGATACATATCTGATGATCGGGAACGATAAACTAGTGCAAGCTGCCAGAAATACCGTACGTTATTGCAATATGGGAAGAACCCGGTATGCACCGATGTGGGATCTGCAGAAATCTCTGCATACTTTGATTGCCGACAATCGTTCGCCTGATATATTTCTTATAAATGAGCATGACCATGTTTACACGCTCGGTAAAAGCGGTGATCCAAATCATTTGCTCGCCGATGCGCAAGAGTTGAAAAACTCGGGAGCGGAGTTCTATCCGATAGACCGGGGCGGTGATATTACATACCATGGACCCGGACAAATTGTCGGATATCCTATCCTCAATCTCGAAAGATTTAAAAAAGATATTCATTGGTACTTACGGCAGCTGGAAGAAGTTATTATCCGGACGCTCAACTATTTTGACATATCCGGTAAGAGGTCCGGGGGTGAGACGGGAGTCTGGATCGGCGAGGAAAAGATCGCCGCATTGGGTATTAAGGTCAGTCGATGGGTTACAATGCACGGTTTTGCTTTTAACATACATCCGGATTTATCCTATTTCGAAAGGATAATTCCCTGCGGGATTTTTCATAAGGGTGTTACATCGATGACCGAAGTGCTTAAAGAGGATATATCTTTGGATCGTGTGATACCGGTCCTTGTCAGAGAATTTGAGTCGGTTTTTAATGTGACATTACTGCCAACAGAGGCTGCGGAAATCGAATCGCTTGCTGTTCCGCATTCGGTCGGACAAACGGTTTAACATATCAGATACTAGTAATCGGGAGGTTGTTTTGGCCGCTCAGAAAAATAAACTTGTTGTGCAAGAATCGGATATAAAAAATAAAGACGGAGAACAAACACTGAAATCTTTGAAGGGTCTCGAACTCGATGGCCCGAAGGTAATCGAGATTTACAAGACGATGCTTACATCACGCTATATGGATGATAAGTCCATGATCCTCTTGCGTCAAGGAAAGGCTTTTTTTCATATCGGCGGATCCGGGCACGAGGCGGCGCAAATCGCTGTAGCGCGTGCTATGAAACCGGGGTATGACTGGGCATATCCATATTATCGTGATCTCGCATTCGCACTCCAATACGGATCGACACCGAAAGATATTCTTCTCGAGACAATGCACAGGGTGGAAGGGAAAAGTTCCGGTGGCAGACAGATGCCCGGACATTATGGCGATAAAGACCTCCGGATTGTTGCGCAATCCAGTCCGACCGGTACGCAATACCTGCAGGCGGTAGGTACCGCTCTCGGTGCAGTAAAAGACGGGACCGACGAGGTTGTGTATGTCTCATCCGGTGAGGGAACAACAAGTGAGGGAGAATTCCACGAAGCAATTAACTGGGCGAGCCGGGAATTACTACCGGTTATCTTTCTTATTCAGGATAATAAATATGCCATCTCCGTAACCCGACGCGAACAGACCGCCGGTGAGTCGGTATATGAAATGGTGAAGGGGTACAAGGGACTCAACAGATATTTAGTTGATGGAACAGATTTTTTCGAGTCCTATCAAATTGCCAGAGAAGCGGTCGGAAAAGCCCGGAAGGGTGAGGGCCCCAGCCTCATTCACGCCGACGTGGTTCGTTTGCTTCCGCATTCATCGTCCGACGACCATAAAAAATATCGTGATCCCGCGGAAATCGAAGCAGATAAAAAACGTGATCCGATATTAAAAATGGAAAAATTTCTCCTCAAAGAGGGGATCCTCGACGAGAAACAGATGGAAAAAATTCGTGAAGAAGCAAAAACTCTCGTCGACAGCGCGGCAGACTGGGCAGAAAGCCGGCCGTTACCGGAAGCGCATACCTCACAGCTTAATGTTTATGCTCCTGAATTTATGGTTAAAAAAGAAGGGTATGAAAAACCGGATGCGAGCGGAGGGAAACCGGTGGTTCTTGTCGATGCAATTAACCATGCGCTCGCCGAGGAATTAGAACATAATCCGAATATGATTGTATACGGTGAAGACGTCGCGGGTAAAAAGGGGGGCGTGTTTACCGCGACAAAAGGGCTTACCGACAAATTCGGATGGGACCGGGTCTTTAATTCACCGCTTGCCGAGGCGAGTATTGTAGGTACGGCATTCGGACTCTCGGTACGCGGTTTTAAACCGGTTGTCGAAATACAGTTCGGTGATTATATCTGGCCTGCTTTTATGCAGATCCGCGATGAAGTCTCAATGCTTCGGTATCGCTCGAACGGTAATTTTTCCTGTCCGATGGTCATCCGGGTAGCCGTCGGCGGTTATATACGGGGCGGACTCTATCATAGTCAGTCTATCGAATCATTTTTTACACATATCCCCGGATTACGTGTCGTTTTTCCATCGAACGCGGCCGATGCAAAAGGACTATTGAAAACTTCCTGTCGTGAGAACGATCCTGTTATATTTCTCGAACATAAGGGTATGTACAGACAGGGATTTGCCGCTGCTCCGGCACCCGGTAAAGATTATCTTCTTCCTTTCGGGATGGCTGCCGTAAAGCAGGAAGGTGATGATATAACGGTTGTGACGTATGGTATGATGGTCCATCGGACGCTCTCCGCGGCATCGAAACTTGATGACGTGAGTGTCGAAGTCATCGACCTCCGCACATTGAATCCGCTCGATGAAGAAACAATCTATAATTCGGTTCGTAAAACAGGCAAAGTGCTTATCGTTCACGAAGATACTGTATTCGGCGGCTTCGGCGGCGAAATTGCAGCCCTTATTTCGGATGCCTGTTTCCAAAACCTCGACGGTCCGGTCAGGCGCGTCGGAGCAAAAGATTCACCGGTCCCGTATTCACCGCCGCTCGAACAGGATATGCTGCCGAACGAAACCGATATATTGAACGCACTTCGCGACCTGGCAGATTTTTAACCGCAGTTCATTAATCCTGAAAAAAGTTTATGAAGGTAGAGGAAATACAAACGAAAAAAACAAACTCGCTGTCGCAGGAACTATCCCGTCTTAACCTTTTGCGTGAGGACGCTATCCGGTTGTATTATTATATGGTTCTTACCAGAGAGTTTGAAAATTCGATATTAAAGTTGTATCGCCAGGGCAAAATTATCGGAGGAGCGTACACGGGGAACGGCAACGAAGCGACATCGGTCGGTAGTAGTTATGCACTGGGAAAAACCGATTATCTCTTCCCCATGCATCGTGATATAGGTGCGCATTTCGTTAAGGGGCAGACACCGTATCAGCTCTATCTGCAACACCTTGCACGCGGCAGCGGTTTTACGCGGGGACGCGACGGTACCGGGCACTATGCAGATACCGAACTCAGAATCTACGGAAATATCAGTCACCTCGCCGCAATGATCCCGCTGGCGAACGGTGTGGCACTTGCCTTGAAGAACAGAAAAGAGGATTCCGTTGTATTGAACTACATCGGTGACGGCGGTTGTAATGTGGGTGATTTTCACGAAGCGCTTGCAATGGCATCGGTGATGAAATTACCGTTGATACTGATAATAGAGAATAATCAATTTGCTTATTCGACTCCTTTACATAAGCAGTACGCCTGTGAGAATTTATCCGATCGTGCCATCGGATATGGGATACCGGGCGTCACGGTTGACGGAACCGATATATTGCAAGTTTATGCCGAAACAAGGAAAGCCGTGGATCGTGCGCGTGCCGGTGATGGTCCGTCCCTTATCGAATCAGTTACAATGAGGATGCACGGTCACTCGGCTCACGATGACGCCTCATACGTCCCGAAAGAAATGTACGAGATATGGAATAAACGCGATCCGATCCGACAGTTCGAGAGAAAGTTGTTTGACTGGGGAATTCTGGATGAAGATGAAAACACAAAAATGTTTGAGGAAATCAATCACACACTGACAACATCGGCCGAAGATGCGGTAAAAGAACCGTATCCCCACGGATCCGAAGTAACAGATGGAGTCTTCGCAAAAAAATAATTATGCCGGTACAACCATACATAGAAGCTATTTCCGCGGCACTGTGGGAAGAAATGGAGCGTGACAAAGAAGTGTTCCTGCTCGGCGAGGATATCGGTGTGTACGGCGGTGCGTTTAAAGTTACAAAAGGATTTCTTGAAAAATTCGGTGAAGAGCGTGTCATCGACACGGTTTTGGCGGAAGCGGCAATCATAGGTGCGGCAACGGGTGCCGCAATCGTCGGTATGCGTCCCGTCGCGGAAATGCAATTTGCGGATTTTGTCACCTGCGGTTTTAATCAATTGGTGAACAATACCGCATCGATCCATTACAGATGGGGTCTCCCGGTACCGATGGTCGTACGATTGCCTTCAGGGGGAAATATTCACGGAGGACCCTTCCATTCACGAAATCCTGAAGCGTGGTTTTTCCATCAGCCCGGTTTGAAACTCGTTGCGCCGTCAACACCGTACGACGCAAAAGGATTGCTGAAAGCTGCTATCCGGGATCCCGATCCGGTGCTGTTTTTTGAATACAAATATTTATATCGGCGAATCAAAGGCGAGGTGCCGTCCGAAGATTATGTGGTACCGATAGGGAAAGCCGATGTGAAACGCAAGGGGAATGATGCAACAATTATCACTTACGGACCGACGGTACACGTTGCACTGGATGCAGCACAGGATATTGCCGGCAGCGATGAATACGATGTTGAAGTACTGGATCTCAGATCGTTGATGCCGTTCGATAAGGAAGCCATACTGCAAAGCGTGAAAAGAACAAATAAAGTGCTGATTTTACATGAGGATACACTAACAGGTGGGATCGGCGGTGAGATCGCGGCGTTCATTAACGAAAACGCATTTGAATACCTCGATGCACCCGTTCGGCGGCTGGGAGCGTGCGATACGCCCGTACCCTATGCACCAACCCTCGAAACAGAATTTTTACCGGGTAAGGATAAGGTCCTAAAAAATCTGAAGGAATTGTTGGAATATTAAGAACAGTAATTATATTTTTTTGATGAATTATTTTCATCTGATATAATAAGAAATAATCAATAATAAATAAAAAATCAAAAATATGGCTACCATTGAAGTTATTATGCCCCAAATGGGTGAGAGCATTGCCGAAGGAACGATCGTAAAATGGCATAAAAAAGTCGGTGATCCGGTGAAAAAAGATGAAACGCTGCTGGAGATCAGCACCGATAAGGTTGATTCGGAAATTCCGTCACCATCGAAAGGTATTTTAAAGAAAATACTGGTGAATGAGAACGAAACTGTTGAAGTCCACACGGTTATAGCACATATCGAATCCGAAGGCGACGGCGAGGCGGTCAAGGAGCCGGAAAAAGATGCAACCGCGGAATCGGCAGAGCCACAACCGTCCGAGGAAAAAACGGAACCGGCCCCGGTCACGGAAAAATCATCCCCGGAGCAGGAGAAACCAAAAGACAGGTTTTTTTCACCACTGGTATTGAATATTGCCCGAAAAGAAAGCGTTAGTATGGGCGAGCTGGAGAATGTCCCGGGTACGGGTGCCGGCGGAAGGGTAACGAAAAAAGATATTCTCAAATATATCGAGGATAAGAAAGCCGGAAAGACAGAAGAAAAACCGGTTGAAGCTTTCGCTGCACCGCATGTTGAAGTGTCGCGCGGCGGCGTAGAGGTTGTGCAGATGGACGCCATGCGGAAGAAGATTGCCGAGCATATGGTACAAAGTGTGAAGACATCGCCGCATGTCAGTTCTGTTACGGAAGCAGATATGTCCCGTATTTTTACTTTCCGCGAGAAGCATAAAAATGCTTTCGAGAAACGGGAAGGGTTTAAGCTGACGTACACACCATTCATGGTAGATGCGGTTGTGAAGGCCTTAAAAAAATATCCGCTCATGAATGCATCGATCGACGGTGATAAGATATTAATGAAAAAATTCATTAATATTGGTGTGGCGGTAGCGTTGGAAAACGGATTAATCGTTCCGGTAATCAAACATGCAGATGAGAAAAATCTAACCGGTTTGGCCCGTGCGGTACAGGACCTTGCGGTCAGGGCACGTAATAAAAAGCTCGTCCCCGACGAAGTGCAGGGAGGTACGTTTACGATTACCAACCCGGGTATATTCGGCAACCTGTGGGGAACCCCGATCATCAGCCAGCCGCAGCTAGCAATTCTCGGTGTCGGTGTAATTAAAAAACGACCGGTTGTCATCGACGATATGATAGCCATTAAACCGATGGTCTATATCAGTATGTCGTACGATCACCGCCTTATCGACGGTGCGCTTGGCGGTATGTTCCTCCAGACAGTTGTACGGAATCTGGAAAACTTTGACGATAAGCAAAGTATTTAAACAGTTATCGGTTATTTATTCATGGTTAATTAATGGTTCGCAGCCATTTGCTTGCAGAGAACGAAGTAGTTATCGGTTATTAAGCAGTTATTGGTTATTAGTTAATGGTTAATGGTTCGCACCAATTGGCTTTTAGAGAACGTTTTACCAATGAGTAGTAATCGGTTACTTGTTAATGGTTGAATAACCGACCATTAACAAATAACCAATAACCGATAACCGATTCCTAATCCATTATACCATTAACAACAATTAAACAGATTTNAGTTAGCAGAGAAAGATANAATATGGCTTACNTAATACAGGAATCTCCCCTCCACGAAACCGAACCNAANCGGCGGCGGCCGGAATGGCTCAAAGTCCGTGTACCGGGCGGGGAACAATATAAGACAATAAAAGACCTCATCGGACAGCAGCGCCTGCATACNGTGTGTGAGGAGGCCCGTTGTCCGAATATGGGAGAGTGCTGGAGTGCGGGTACGGCCACATTTATGATTCTCGGCGATACGTGTACGCGAAGTTGCGGGTTCTGCGCGGTGAAAACCGGACGACCCGGAGCGCTTGATTGGGATGAACCGCGGCGTGTAGCGGATGCTGTAAAGAAAATGGGTCTACGGCATACGGTTATCACATCGGTGAACCGTGATGAACGGAAGGACGGCGGCGCACCGATATTCGCCGAATGTATCAGATTAATACGGAAAGATATCCCCGACTGCAAGATCGAAGTGCTGATACCCGATTTTAAAGGATCGGAAAATGCATTGAATATTGTCCTCGATGCGAGACCCGATGTACTTAATCATAATGTAGAAACTGTTCCTCGTATTTACCGTATTGTCCGACCCCAGGCAAAATACCCGCAGTCGCTTGAATTGTTGCATCGTGCAAAGAAGCGCGGTTTTTTAACAAAGAGCGGGATGATGGTTGGCATCGGTGAGGAGCCGGATGAAGTGTTGCAGGTTATGCATGATCTCCGGGAAGTCGAATGTGACATCCTGACTATCGGGCAGTATCTTCAGCCGACGAAAAATCATCTCCCCATCGAGAGATTCGTTCATCCCGACGAGTTCGCGATGTACCGTCAGGAGGGACACACGATGGGTTTCAGACATGTAGAATCAGGTCCGCTAGTACGCAGTTCCTATCATGCGGAGAAACACGTTTAATAATATTTTTTTATAGAAAGACAATTACTTATAGACAGGAGAACCGAATGGCAAAATCTGCTGCACCAAAAAAGAAACAGAGTAAAGCAAATAAAACATTTGATAAAGCAATCAAGAAGACGCTCACCAATCAGAAGGCACCGTTAGAAGGGCTTGACTTGTCGGAAGAAAAGTTAATTCAGATATACCGCCAGATGCTTCTTATCAGGCGCTTTGAAGAAAAAGCCGCGCAAATGTACGGAATGGAAAAGATCATGGGATTCTGCCATCTTTATAACGGCCAGGAAGCGGTTGCCGTCGGTGCGAATGCCGCGATGCATGAAACGGATTATATGCTTACCGCATACCGCGATCACGGTCATGCACTGGTGAAAGGGATCACCGCGAACGAAGTGATGGCCGAGTTGTTTGGTAAAGTCACGGGCTGCTCGCGTGGTAAAGGAGGTTCGATGCACCTCTTCGATGCCGAAAAACGGATGATGGGCGGCCACGCAATCGTGGGCGGTCATATTCCGCTTGCCGCCGGATTTGCATTCGGTTCGAAATATAAAGCCGAGCAGGATGTGACCGTTTGTTTCTTTGGTGAAGCGGCCGCGAATCAGGGTGTCTTTCATGAAACTCTGAATATGGCTGCACTCTGGAAACTTCCGGTAGTGTACATCTGTGAAAACAACCGGTACGGTATGGGAACCGCATTTGAACGTGCGTTTGCCGTGTGGGATATATATGAACGGGCGTCGGCATACAATATGCCCCGCGATGTTGTTGACGGCATGGATGTTCTCGATATGTACAGAAAAACAAAAGAAGCGGTTGACCGGGCGCGTTATGAACATATCCCGACATTTCTTGAAGCACGAACGTATCGATTCCGCGGTCACTCGATGTCCGATCCGATTCACGGTCATTACCGGACCAAAGAAGAGGTTGAAGAGATGAAAGCGAAGGATCCAATCATCAACTTCGGTGAACTTCTCAAAAAAGAAAATATCTTCAGCGAAGAGCAAATGAAAGAAATGGACGATGAGATCAAAAAGATTGTCAACGAGTCCATCGAGTTTGCCGAGAAGAGCGAAGAGCCGCCGCTCGAAGATTTATATACAGACGTTATTGTAGAATAATATTGAACCGATAGTTTAGTAAGGAGACAACAAAAGAATGGCAATTATTACATGGCGTGAAGCCTTAAATCAGGCGATGGCTGAAGAGATGGAACGCGACGAAAATGTTTTTATAATGGGTGAGGAGGTTGGTGTCTACCAGGGAGCATATAAAGTTACGGCAGGTTTACTGCAGCGATTCGGCGAGAAACGGGTTATCGATACACCGATCGTAGAAGCCAGTTTTACCGGAATCGGTATCGGTGCTGCAATGGTTGGATTACGACCGATTGTTGAAATGATGACATTTAATTTCTCGATTCTCGCAATGGATCAGATATTTAATAATGCCGCGAAGATGCGATATATGTCAGGCGGACAGTTCAAGGTACCGATGGTTATCCGCGGTCCGAACGGTGCAGCACACGGACTTGCCGCTACCCACTCGCAGTCATTTGAATCTTTTTATTCACATGTTCCGGGTTTATATGTCATTGCACCCTCTACACCCGCCGATGCAAAAGGTTTGCTGAAATCGGCAATCCGGGACGATAACCCGGTGATCTTTCTCGAGAGCGAAGTAATGTACGGACAGAAAGGTGAAGTGCCTGAAGAGGAATATACCATCCCCATCGGCGTGAGCGATGTCAAACGGGAAGGAAAAGACGTCACTGTGGTTACCTGGTCGAAAATGTATTATATCGTTCAAAAGGCCGCAGATGAATTAAAGGAAGAAGACATAGATGTGGAGATCATTGATCCCAGAACGATCCGGCCGCTCGACGATTCAAAAATAATCGAATCGGTAAAGAAGACAAACAGACTCGTAGTCGTTGAAGAGGGGTGGCCTTTTGCAAGCGTCAGCTCCGAAATAATAACACGGGTTCATCAAAAAGCATTCGATTATCTTGATGCACCGATAGAACGGGTCAACCAGGCGGATGTACCAATGCCGTATGCCGCAAATTTAGAAAAAGCATCGCTCCCGAACGTCGAGCGTGTTAAAAAAGCAATTAAAAAAGTACTCTATATAGAAGAATGAGGTAACGAATGGCAATAAAAGTACAAATGCCGAAACTCAGCGACACAATGGAAGAGGGAAAGATCCTGAAGTGGCTGAAAAAAGAAGGAGAACAGGTAGAACAGGGTGAGGTGATCGCTGAAGTTGAAAGCGATAAAGCTGACATGGAACTTGAAGCCTTTGATAGCGGTACATTGTTGAAAATTGTTGTGCCGGAAGGGAAGGGAGCTGCAGTCGGTGCGGTGATAGCTGTCATAGGTGAAGAAGGTGAGAAAGTCGACGATCTTTCCGGGGAGGACGACAGTAAGAAAGATAAAAAACCTGATAAACCGGAAAAAGAAGAAAAAGAACAAAAAGAAGATAAAGAAAAAGCAGATACTACCGAGAGAAAACAGGATACACCGGAGATAAAAGAGTCTGAAGAAAAACCGGCTCCGGGCAGGGACGGCAGAGTCAAAGCCTCACCGCTTGCCCGCAAAATGGCGGATGATCATGGAGTCGATCTGAAAGCTCTCAGCGGAACCGGACCGGAAGGCAGAATTATAAAAAGAGATATTGAGGCAGCTCTCGAGAAGGGTGTCGGGAAAGAAGAGGCACCATCATACGCGATTGATGAGCCGGTCGCTGAAACCATCGAGCTTACCGGTATGCGTAAAGCTATTGCCCGCAGGATGGTTGAAAGCAAAACGTCCGTCCCGCACTTCTATCTGACCGTCGAAGTCGATATGACAAACATCGTCGAAATGCGTAGTCGCGTGAACGAAATGCAGAAGGAAGCGAAAGTCAGCTTTACTGACATAATGATCAAGCTGACCGCACATGCCTTGCTCAAACATCCGAAAGTTAATTCATACTGGGCAGGAGACAGTATTAAACGGCGAGGACAGATACATATCGGACTGGCCGTTGCACTCGAAGACGGACTAATCACGCCGGTGATCCGCAGTTGCGACAGAAAGGGAATTATTCAGATATCAAAAGAAGCAAAAGACTACGCGGAACGAGCGAGAAATAAAAAACTAAAGCCGGAAGAATACGAAGGCGGCAGTATTACTATAAGTAATCTTGGCATGTTTGATATAGAAGAATTTTCGGCTATTATTAATCCGCCAGAGGGTGCCATACTCGCTACCGGCGCGATCGTGGAAAAACCGGTTGTCAGGAACGGTATCGTGGTAGTCGGTAAAACTATGCGCGTTACAATGTCCTGCGACCACAGGGTCGTCGATGGGGCAGTCGGTGCGGAATTCCTCCGTGATTTTAAACGTATGCTCGAAAATCCGATCGTGACTTTGCTGTAAAGAATTTCTTAGCGACAGTTCGATTTATATGATATGAGAAGGAATCTCCGGAGTCAAAAACAGAACTGCAAAAAATCTGAATATTTGACTTTTTATCAAATAATCAGTAAATTTATTGCTTGAATAATTTTTAGAAACCAAAATTACAACCCGCCGGAGGAAAAAACTCAGTGGATAGCGGAAAAATTACAAAATTTATTAAAGACACCGAAGCAGACAAAAAATGGTATGTTGTTGATGCCGAAGGAAAGGTGCTCGGTCGGATAGCGACCGAAATCGCCCGTGTTTTACGAGGGAAGCATAAACCGGTTTTTACACCTAATACGGATGTCGGGGACTACGTTATTGTCATCAATGCAGAAAAGGTACGACTAACCGGTAAGAGACCTGAGCTGAAAACGTATTTCAGATATTCGGGATATCCGGGAGGGGATACCGAAACATCATTTAAAGAAATGATGAATAAACGGCCGGAGTATGTTATCCATCACGCGGTTGGAGGTATGTTGCCCCATAACCGGCTTGGACGACGTCTCAGGAAGAAACTGAAAGTGTATCGCGGTCCCGAGCATCCGCACAAAGCTCAGCAACCAATTAATCTTGAGATAAAAAAATAAGGAAGCTTGAATGCAAAGACCTCAAATTTTTATCGGGCGCAGAAAGACGTCGGTAGCGCGCGTCCGTTTAATTCCCGGTTCGGGGAATGTCACCGTAAATAAAAAAACATTTGAACAGTACTTCCCTATCGAAAACCAGCGAAGGGACGTATTAAGACCGCTTGAGATAGTCGAAGCACTTGATAAGTACGACGTTGTCGCAAATGTCCGCGGCGGCGGCAGGTCAGGTCAGGCAGGCGCTATCCGTCTCGGCATTGCACGCGCACTCTTGCGTCTCGATGAAACCTATCACGATCCGCTGAAAAAAGCAAGAATGTTCACGAGGGATCCGAGAATGGTAGAGCGAAAAAAATACGGACAACCGAAAGCAAGAAAACGCTTCCAGTTCTCCAAACGTTAATAAAAAAAAACACATACTTTCCGACTGTCCGGGGAGTGTCCTGTCGAAGGATTCCCGGTAAGGATGACGAAAGTAGAGGAATAATAACTTAAATATCAAAAGGATAAAACTATGTCGCGAGTAGAACTCACCGAGTTACTTGCTGCGGGATCACACTTCGGTCATATCACACGCCGATGGAACCCGAAAATGAAACCGTTCATATTTATGGAAAAGAACGGTATCCATATAATCGACCTGAAAAAAACTCAGGTATACGTTGAGGATGCCTGCAATGCGGTATCAAATGTTGCGGCTGAAGGGAAAGGCATTCTTTTCGTCGGTACAAAAAAACAAGCAAAAGAAATAATCGAGAGCGAATCCAAACGATGCGGCGCATATTATGTAACCGAACGCTGGCTCGGTGGAATGCTTACGAACTTCAGCACAATACGGAAGAGCGTCAGAAGGTATACGAACATCGAAAAAATGGAAACCGACGGTACCTTCGATAATCTGCCGAAAAAAGAACGGCTGATGCTGATGCGCGAGAAAGAAAAGTTGCAACGGGTGCTCGGCGGTGTCGTCGAAATGTCGCGTCTGCCCGGTGCGGTCTTTATAGTTGACATTAAAAAAGATCACCTTGCGGTGAGCGAAGCCAATAAATTAAATATCCCGGTATTCGCTATCGTCGATACTAACTGCGACCCGGACCTGGTAGATTTTATTATGCCTGCAAACGACGATGCTTCAAGAAGCATTCAACTGATTGTATCGAAAGTTGCGGACGCTGTCATTGAAGGGAATATTCGTCGAAAGGATCAGGAACAAATACCGACAGACGAAGAAGTCGAAGAAGCCGTAGCAGAAAAAGAGGGTTCCTTCGACGATGAACCGGACTCCGGTTCTGATGACAAAGGTTGATTCTATTACATTAACAGAGAGGTAAAAAGAGATTATGGCAATAACTGCGGAAGCTGTAAAGGCGTTAAGGGAAAAGACCGGCGCCGGTATGATGGATTGTAAAAAAGCATTGCAGGAATCAAACGGTGATTTTGATAAAGCAATAGACTATCTGCGGAAGAAAGGAGCATCCATTGCTCAAAAAAGGTCCGATAAACTTGCAAATCAGGGAGTTATCGAAGCATATATTCATACAGGCGGTCGGGTTGGTACCTTAATAGAGTTAAACTGCGAAACCGATTTCGTTGCAAAGACCGATGACTTTAAACGTTTGGCAAAAGACATCGCGATGCAGGTCGCCGCTATGAATCCCCGTTATGTGAGCCGGGAAGACGTCGATGGCTCTGTGCTGGAAAAAGAAATCGAGATATATAAAACTCAGGCAAAAAATGAAGGTAAACCCGATACTATTGCCGAGAAAATTGCACAGGGGCGTCTTGAAAAGTTCTACCAGGAATTTTGTCTGCTCGAACAATCGTTCATTAAAGATTCGACGAAAACTGTCCAGGACCTCTTGAACGAAGCGACGGCAAAAATTGGTGAAAATATCAGGGTAAACCGTTTTCAAACGTTCCACCTGGGTGAAAATAGTAATTAGTTCAACCGGAAAGGTCTCCCGCTGTGAGACCTTTCTTTTTATCTCCACATGATAACCGTTATTTGCATGAATAAGCCAAAATATAAACGTGTTATGTTGAAACTGAGCGGTGAAGCGCTTCAAGGAAGTCTTGATTACGGCATATCAGTCGATGTGCTCTCGCAATTCGGTCAGGAAATTGAGGACGCGGTCAGCCTCGGTGTACAGATCGGTATCGTAATAGGTGGCGGAAATATTTATCGGGGAGTATCCAACTCACCTGACGGTATAGATAAGGTTACGGGAGATCAAATGGGGATGCTGGCAACGGTTATAAATGCGCTCGCATTACAAAATGCCCTGGAGAACCGGGGAGTGTTCACAAGATTATTAAGTGCAATAAAAATGGAAGAGATCGCCGAACCCTTCATACGGCGTCGTGCCATAAGACATCTTGAAAAAGGACGGGTTGTTATTTTCGGTGCTGGAACAGGGAATCCGTATTTTACCACCGATACAGCAGCCGCACTACGGGCAGTGGAAATCGAAGCCGATGTCATCATCAAAGGCACGCGGGTCGATGGCGTCTATGATGCCGATCCGGAAAAAGACCCAAAGGCGAATATGTTTACGTCATTAACGTATCTCGACGTTCTGAAACGAGGACTGCGCGTGATGGATCTGACGGCAATTACACTTTGTCAGGAAAATAATTTGCCTATAGTGGTGATGAATATGAACGAGCGCGGAAATCTTACCAAACTGCTGCTCGGAGAAACACTCGGTACCCGGGTAGCTCATACTATTTAATTCACATACATCGAAGAGAATACAGAGGTGAGCAATGGTCCAAGATATTATCAAAGACGCTAAACAAAAAATGGTAAAGGCGGTGGAAGCCGTGAAACACGAATTGATTACCATCAGAACAGGCCGTGCGACACCGGGCCTTATCGAAGGCGTTAAAGTCGATTACTATGGCAATCCTACCCCGTTGAAGCAAGTTGCAAATATAGGAGCACCCGAACCGACGCTCCTGACCGTCCAACCCTGGGAGAAGAATATGCTTCAAGTCATCGAGAGTGCGATTCGGAACGCCAATCTTGGTTTAAATCCATCCAATGACGGTACGCTCATTCGTGTCCCTATACCCGCTCTGAATGAGGAGCGGCGGAAAGAATACGTTAAACTGACAAAAAAATACGGTGAACAGGGAAAGGTGTCCATTCGTAATCTTCGACGTGATGCGAACGATTCGCTGAAGAAAATCGAAAAGGATAAACAAATATCGGAAGATGAGAAGAAACGAGGTGAGGATGAAATTCAAAAGTTGACCGATAAGTATAGTGCTGAGATAGATTCCCTGCTTGAGCAGAAAGAAAGAGAAATAATGGAAGTCTAGTCCTACCCGTTCCCTTCAAGAGCCGCCGTTTCCAAAGTCAGCCCCCGTATAGGGCTGACTTTGTATATTTATGTGAAACTTCCAATCTCAATTGACGTACACCATACTAAGGATAGTATGCATTTGAACATAAGGAGTAACGACCATGGCAGCCGCTGAGATATATAATGAGCCCAAACGAATGTATAAGTCACGACGCGATAGGATGATCGACGGCATTTGTGGTGGAATTGCCGAATATTTCGACATTGATCCGACAATAGTCAGAGGATTGTTTATCCTCTTAATTTTATTCGGCGGTACCGGGATATTGTTATATATCGGCGGGATGATCATTATGCCCGTTAATCCGTATCATCTCGCAATGATACAATCAGGCGATATACCACCGACAAAAAATACTCCGAAACGTACCTGGGGTGTGATTTTTATAATTATCGGATTGCTCTTTCTGTTGCGTAATTTCGGATGGTTTGCTTTTCACCATATCTGGCATATATCATGGGGATTGGTGCTGCCGATTTTGTTCATTCTCCTGGGTATGGCTCTGATCTATTCACATCAACAGTCGCGGGAACGCAGACAGACCGGAAGAGGCGAACCTGAACAGGAGGGAGATATCAAAATGAACGCAGAACATAACGATGCACCGTCGTATAAGCGATTGTATAAATCGCGGCGCGACCGTAAACTTTTTGGAGTCTGCGGGGGGCTCGGAGATTATTTTAGTCTGGATCCGACCGTCGTGAGGTTGCTGTTTATATTTATGACAATACTATCGGTCGGTACGGGAATACTATTGTATATTGCAATGGCAATTTTTGTGCCGGATGAGCATCTATAAAAAACCCTTATCGGGGTAATGCCCAACGTACTATATGAAGATTTATTACCAAATATTTCTTATACTATAAGAGAATACTATGTCATTTAAAAATAATGTTCGGAAAATACCGACCCTCGGTGTTATACTAATAGCCGTTGGTTTACTGCTGCTCGCAGATCAAATGGGACTCTTGCAGTTATCGTTCTGGAATTTTGTGATGGGATTTATGGTCCTTTTCGGAGCGACTTTGGTGGTACGCTCATTTAGCGGAGGTGACCGCAATAAAGTGTTCTGGGGGACAGCGCTTTTTCTGCTCGGCTTATATTTTATTCTTGAGAGTATGGATATGCTAACCGATCGCTATCCTGTTCTGCTACCGGCGATATTTCTTATACTCGGATTCTCATTTTTAATGATGTACATATACAATGTGCGCGACTGGCATCTGTTGATACCGACAATATTTTTTACCGGTATCGGACTGTTGATCATTGCCGATTCGACCGAGCTTTTCAATCTCTACAGTATCGAATATTATTTATTCAATTTCTGGCCTGTATTGTTGATAGTATTCGGAATCGGACTCATTGTCAAAGCAAGACGCCGTAAGCGAAGAAATGAAAATCCGGTCACTGATAAAAAACAGGCTGCGGACGTCGTGACCTGACAGGACCTCCTCCCGGGAAAAGAAAAATGTACCGTGATATTTCTATGTCCTTAATCTACCGGTTATATTCAATACAAAAATATACAGGAGCAAATCCGTGTTTGTATCAGATAAAAATTCAATAATGAAAAGCATGACACTGTATTTTTTTGTTCCTGTGATAATCGCTTTATGTATTATCGGATGTGACCGCGAGAATTTTTCGGGCGAGGGCTATGGCATCTGGAAACAATCAACGTTGCTTGTCGGTGATACATTGAAACCGGCCGTTGTTACAGAGTTTGTTCCGTTTGATAGCGATGATCCGGCAATATGGATTCACCCTGCCAATCCCATGAAAAGCATAGTACTCGGGACTGATAAACACCCGACGAATGGAGGGTTATTCGTATTCAATCTTAACGGGGAGATTGATCACGAACGAAGTGTAACCGGTTTAAAACGGCCGAACAATGTGGATGTTGCGTATGGATTTCGCTTTAAGAACCGGTCGATTGATATCGCCGTTGCCACAGAGCGAAACAGTATGATGATCAGAGTGTTTTCGTTACCCGATATGCAGCCCATCGATGACGGCGGGATCCCGGTATTTGACGGCGATAGCACCCGTGCTCCGATGGGAGTGGCGCTCTACAAAAGACCGTACGACGAAGCGGTATTTGCTATTGTCAGCGGTAAGAGCGGACCGGAGAAGGGTTATCTCAGGCAATATTTATTGGAAGATGATGGTATGGGGCATGTCCGCGGAACGAAGGTCAGGGAATTCGGAAAATATAGCGGTGAAAAAGAAATCGAAGCAATCGCCGTGGATAACCAACTGAGGTTTGTTTATTATTCCGATGAGGAAGTCGGTATCCGAAAATATTACGCCGATCCCGATTCAAGCAATGACGAGCTTGCTTTTTTCGGCAAATCAGGATTCGTAGACGATCAGGAAGGCATTGCAATTTATACATATGATGACGGAACGGGATACATACTCGTCTCAGATCAGGGCGGCCACCGGTTGCAGATATTTCCCCGTGAAGGTATACCGGGCAAACCTCACGACCATCCCGTCATTGCAATCATTCCTGTCTCCGCAAACGATACTGACGGCGTTGAGGTTACCTCAACGCCATTGGGTTTCGCATTTCCCCGTGGAATGCTTGTGATGATGTCGAGTGACAGGACGTTTCATTACTACGACTGGGAAGATATAGCAGCTCTTCTAAAATCGCATACCGGGAAATATCCGAATCCTTCCGGGGATGACCAGTCGAAATCCGAGGGATACTAGCTTAATGTGCCTCAAACCAATTTTTCCCCGTACCGGTTTCGACCTCAATCGGCACGTCCAGATCTAATGCATGTTCCATTTCATGCTCGACGAGTTTTATGATCTCCTCAAGCTCGGTTTTCAGCACGTCGAACACCAATTCGTCATGTACCTGTATGATCATCCGGGATTGTAATTTCTTTTCTTTGAATTTGTCGTGAATACGCACCATTGCGAGCTTTATCATATCTGCCGCTGTTCCCTGAATAGGCATATTGATTGCCTGACGAACGGCATTCTGCTGTACGGTTTTATTTCTGCTTGTGATGTCGGGAAGGTAACGGCGTCTCCCCATCAGTGTGGTAACATAGCCGTCTTTCTTGGCTATTTCCGTTGTCTTTTGAATATATTGGTGGACGGCCGGGAAACGATGAAAATAACGTTCGATGATATCCGCGGCTTCACCCTGCGGTATTTCAAGTCGCGAGGCAAGTCCAAACGCACTTATCCCGTACATTATACCGAAGTTTATTTCCTTTGCTTTGCGACGCATACCGGCTGAGACCTCGTCAAGCGGTACATCAAATACCTTCGCGGCGGTCGTTGCGTGGATATCCTCATTATTCTTGAAGGCATCAAGCAGACCGGCGTCTCCCGACACATGTGCCATGACACGTAATTCTATCTGTGAATAATCCGATGACATAATCAGGTGATCATTCGATGTGGGAATGAATGCTTTACGGATCGACCTCCCGAGATCGGTGCGGATCGGGATGTTTTGTAAATTAGGATTGCTCGACGATAGCCTTCCCGTCGATGCGATCGTCTGGTTGAATGAGGTATGGACTCTGCCGGACTTTGGATTGATCAGTCTCGGAAGTGCATCGATATATGTCGATTGCAGCTTTGTATACTGACGATACTCAAGCAGCATGTCGATGACGGGATGAATACCCTTCAGACGCTCGAGAACCGATGTATCGGTAGAATAACCTGTTTTCGTTTTCTTAACCGGCGGTAAGTTCAGTCTCTCGAATAACACTTTGCTGAGCTGCTGGGTTGAGTTGATGTTGAATTCATATCCTGCGTGCTCGTAGATTACCTCGCGTATCTTCAGCAGATCCTTCGATAATTTTTTCGATAAGGTGCGGAGAAAATCCGCATCGATGGCGACACCGGTCGCTTCCATATCTGACAAAACAGTAATGAGCGGGAATTCTATTTCCTCGCATAATCGCAATGCATCAATGGTCTCTAATCCCGGTTTAAGCTTGTTCCACAACTGAAGCGTTATATCTGCGTCTTCACAGGCGTAGCGAACCAGCTCGTCGGGATTCACGTCGCGGATATCCATCTGATTTTTCCCGGAACCGACAAGATCTGAGTACGATACCATATCGTACATCAGGTATTCTTTGGCGAGCGAGTCGAGATTATGCTGGCCGTCGGATCGAATCACAAATGCAGCGATCATAGTATCAAAGAGCGGATCGCTCACGGTCAATCCCAGGGAGCGCAGCGCCAATATATCGAATTTTATGTTTTGCCCTCCCTTGAGAGTC
>SL_3KL_010_SEDDRAFT_10000417_pt1 | contig 34617 bp, 31 predicted proteins | sample SodLakKL_010_SED_2_FD_10381 | JGI IMG/M metagenome (IMG submission 10381) | reverse complement strand
TATTGTTCCAAGATATGCTGTGGTTATTCTTACAGGATGGCCCGGGTTTTGAAACATTTTTATCCGGATCTGGAAGCTACTATATTTTTCATTGACCTTCAGGAAGCCGGATATTTCCTGGATGTGAATTTCTCCGAATTGGACCAGGCCGGCATAAATTATGTTAACTGTAAACCTATTGATGTCAGTAAAGTAGATGATAAATTGCGGATTCTCTATGAAAATCAGCAGGAGGGGAAAATGGAAACCCTGGATGCAGATCTTTTAGTTCTATCCGAAGGGCTGCACCCCAATGCTGTCAATGAACGCTGGTCGATGCTTTTTAATATGCAGCTTGATGCTTATGGTTTTCTCTATCCCCTTGTTGATGAAGAAGAAACGGGGATATATCTTGCAGGTTCAATTAAGGGCCCCCGCGATATCGCTGCAACAATTAGCGATGGAAAAAGAGTTGCTTACCGGCTCTTAAAGCAAAAACAGCTTTGTGAGTCAGGAGGGTCGGTTGATGTATGATGTAATTTTCATCGGAAATCCAGTAGATACCCCCTCCCTGGAAACAATGCAGGTTGAACCTGGAAAAATAACAAATTGCAAGGGCAAAGTAGGGGATTATGCCCTTCGCTACCGGGAAAATGGGAAGGTTAAAGAGGTTAAAACAAGGGCAATTATTGTAAATCTCCCCCATCAACAGGAAGAAAGTTTTCCCAACCTCCCCGTTTTTTCCGAGGGTTTAAAAACGGATCGAGAAGGCACACTGATTTTTATACAGGACAATGAAGAGATTGCTCCGGCCTTTGTAAACGGGGTCGGCATAAAAAAAGCTCTGCAGGCTGTAAAATATAATCCATCCCGTCTGGTGTATTATTTTTACAGATCGCTCCGTTTTACTGAAGGCACTGATCAATTATATGAAGAAGCCAGGCAGGCTGGGGTAGCGTTTTTCCGGTATGAGCAGGGAAAACTGGAAATAAATCCACCAGATAAAGTCACCTATACCCGGGGCGGAGCAACTATGGATGTGGAAGGTAAAATATATACTGCGCCCCTTTTAAAGCCTGCTCCAGAACTGGAAAAGCTTGCTCGTGTTTTGAGGATTATTCCCAATGAAGATGGTTATTTGCAGGCTGAAAATGTTTACCTCGCTCCAACTTTAACCGGACGACGAGGGATTTATGCTGTAGGAGGAGCCCGCAGTCTCAATGGGCTTTCGGGATTCGAGGAAGAAATTAAGTTTACGCTTGAAGAAATTGAAACCATAAAAAATAATCTACAACCCCTGGTTGAAGATGACCGGGAGGTAGATGACCGCAAGTGTATTTTGTGCTATACCTGTTTCCGGGTTTGCCCTCACGCTGCCCTGGAAGAGAATAAAGAACAGGATGCGATGGAAGTCCAAAAAGAGGCCTGCTGGGGATGTAATGCCTGTATTTCTCATTGCCCGGCGGGTGCAATATCAATTGTGGATGAACAGGAAGATGAAAAAGGCTCGGGACTGCAGGTTTTTATGTGCGAGAACTCGGCCGCAACTGCCAGAAAAAAAATGCCCCAGGAAGACCTGGAAGGCTTTATCAGCCGGGAAATACCCTGTTCCTGTAGCATAAGAAAAGAAGATATTTATGCTTCCCTGCAGGATCCAGAGGATAGAATACTGATCCTGGGTTGCTTTGAAGAATCTTGCAAACACCTGGAAGGAGATCAGCGCGGACAGCGCATTGTTGATGAGGTAAATGAAACTCTGGCCAGCCTCGAACTCGGTGAGGATAAGGTCAGGTTTGAGAGGTTATCTCCTCCCATGGAACAAGATCTGGCAAATCTTCTTAACAGGTGGAGGGAGGGACAGTTATGATTGTTGGCCAGCAAAAAAAAGCCGAAGAAATTATAAAAATGCTGGGAGAAGGCTGGGAGAGTCTCCTGATTGTAGGCTGCGGAACCTGCGTTACAGTCAGCCTGGCCGGTGGTGAACGAGAGGTAGAAGCTCTGGCCAACCTTCTCCAGCTTTACTACGGGAAAAAAGGGAAAAAAGTGACCATTTCGACCGATACAATAACCCGCCAGTGTGATTTCGAGTTTATTGATGACATTGGGGAAAAAATTGAGGATCACGATATTATCCTTTCCCTGGCCTGTGGAGTGGGCGTTCAGCACATCGTCGAAAGACATCCTCAAAAAATCGTTTTCCCGGGACTTAACACTTCTTTTTACGGGGCAACAACTGCAGTAGGTGAGTGGGTAGAACGCTGCATAGGCTGTGGTGAATGTATTCTGGACCGTTTCGGGGGCGTTTGTCCGGTTGCGCGTTGTTCCAAAAGTCTTTTAAACGGTCCCTGCGGGGGCTCACAGGACGGTAAGTGTGAGGTTGATGATGATATCGACTGCGGCTGGGAACTGATTTTCAACCGCATGAAAGATCTTGATATTTTAGACAAACTGCTGGTTTTCGAAGACCCCAAGGACTGGCAGCCTTACCGCGATGGTGGACCCAGAAAATTAGTTAATAAGGAGTATTACGATGAGTGAACCAATGTCCCTGTTACAGAAAAAACTGGAAGCGGGCCACTTCGTAGTTTGCAGTGAACTTGGTCCTCCAATTGGGGCCAATGTTGAATTTATCAAGAAAAAAGCCCGCAAACTTGTTGGTTATGTCGATGGGGTCAACGTAACCGACAATCAAACAGCTATTGTGCGGATGTCCAGCATTGTCGCCGCTCATTTTGCCAGGGAAGAAGGCCTGGAAATGATAATCCAGGCAACAACAAGAGATAGAAACAGGATTGGATTGCAGAGCGATATTCTGGGGGCCAGTTCTCTGGGATTGAATAATGTTCTCTGCCTGACTGGAGATCATCAGAGTTTCGGTATGGATCCGGGGTCCAAAAACGTATTTGACCTGGACAGCGTCCAGTTAATCCGGGCGATCCATGATATGGTCCACAGGGGAGTGCTTCTTAATGGGAAAGAAATGAAAGTACCTCCTAAAATGTTTATTGGGGCTGCGGCCAATCCCTTCGGTGATCCCTTCGAGATGCAGATGATGAAGGTAGAGAAAAAGATTGAGGCAGGAGCACAGTTTATCCAGACCCAGGCAATTTATAACCTGGATAAATTTGAATTCTGGATGGAAGAAGTCCGCAAACGGGGTATTCATGAAAAAGTATATATTATGGCAGGTATTCTCCCTGCCAAATCAGTAAAAGCCCTGCGGATGATGAAAACCGATGTTGCGGGGATGGATGTTCCCGACTCCCTGATTGAGAGAATGGAAAAATGCGAAGATCCGGAAGAAGAAGGAGTTCGGGTAGCGATTGAAATAATTGAACGGGTCAGGAAAATTGAGGGGGTACGGGGGATTCACCTGATGCCTGTAGGCTGGGAAAAAATAACCCCCGAAATAATTGAGCGAGCAGGCCTATACCCCAGACCGGAGGTGGAATAAAGATGGAGGCTAATTTTAGGAAAGAGGTTGCTGATCGTCCGGGAGGAGAAAATATTTACCTCTGTTACAGTTGTGGAAGCTGTACCGCAACCTGCCCTATTAGTGAACTTGACCAGGATTTCAATCCGAGGCTTATTATCAGCAAGGTTACCATGGGTCAGAAAGAAGAGGTTTTGAGCAGTCAGGAACTCTGGAAATGTATCCAGTGCCATAGATGCGTTGCTCACTGTCCGCAAAACGTAAAATTTGCTGATATATTGAGGGTTTTAAGAGAACTGGCAGTGGAAAGCGAATATTTCCCCAGCGAGCTCCTTACTGATATTGAGAATGTTGATCAGGCTCTCTGGGAATACCGCTTGCAGGTTCTTGAAGGACACCACGAAAATAAAAAAGAATTGAAAAAAGTAATTGCAGAACTGAAAAGCGGTGGTGAAAAAGATGGCTAAACCGGTTATGGTAATCGGAGGAGGTATTGCTGGAATTCAGGCGGCCTTCGATCTCGGGGAAATGGGAGTACCAGTTTACCTGGTGGAAAGCTCACCAAGCCTGGGTGGTCGAATGGCCCAGCTTGATAAAACCTTCCCCACCAACGATTGTTCGACCTGTATTCTTGCGCCGAAAATAAGCGATTGTTACAACCACGAAATGGTTACCACTTACACTTATAGTAATGTTCTTGATATCCAGGGTAAGGAAGGTGATTTTCGGGTTAGAATCAGGAAGAATCCCCGTTATATTATTGAAGATGCCTGTACGGGGTGTGGTGAATGTATTGAAAAATGCCCGGTAAAGGTCCTGGATGAATACAATGAAGGCCTGGTAAAAAGAAAGGGAATTTACAAGTACTATGACCAGGGTGTACCCAATGTGGTGACCATTGACCCAGAGCATTGTTTGAAAATAAACAAAGATCGATGCGGAATATGCGAAAAGGTTTGCGACAAAAGAGCTGTTGATTATAACCAGAAACCCGAAGAGATGGAGCTTTCTGTGGCGGCTGTAATCTATGCCGCAGGCTACGAAGCCTTCCAGGGTGAAATGGTCAGCGAATATGGTTATCTCAGGCATCCCAATGTAATTACCAGCCTGGAATACGAACGCTATCTTAGCGCTTCTGGGCCGACCGAGGGTCACATTCAAAGGGTTAGCGATGGGGAAGAAGCAAAGAAAATTGCCTTCCTTCACTGTGCAGGATCCCGGGATACCCGGACCGACTGTAATTACTGTTCTGCGGTATGCTGCATGTACTCCATCAAGCAGGCTCTTGTTACCAGGGAACATTCTGAGGAAATTGAAGCAATTGACCTCTATTATATGGATATCCGGGCTTACGGGAAGGGCTTTGAAAGGTACTATAATACTGCGGAAGCGACAAAAGGTGTTAATTTCCGGCGCAGCAGGGTAGCCAGAGTGGAAGAAGATCCTGAAACCGGCCAGATAATTGTTAAAGGGCTCGATGCAGAAGGGCGATTTTCCGAAGAAAAATATGACCTTGTAGTTCTGGGGGTTGGGCTGAAGCCGAATACCCAGGTTACTGAAATGATGAAAAAATTAAAAATCAGGGTCAATAAATATGGTTTTGCAGCAACTGATGAACTTGACCCCCTGGCCACAAGCTGCAAGGGAATATTTACCTGTGGGGTTGCTGGGGGACCAAAAGATATTCCGGAATCGGTTATAGAAGCCAGCGGCGCTGCTGCCCAGGCAGCTATTATTGCCCGTAGCTTTCCGGAGCTAAAAAAAGAAAAAGAGGAAAAAGAAGAAGTTTCTTACCGCTTTGTGGACAACGAGCGGGTCCGGATTGGAGTTTTTGTCTGCCATTGTGGTAACAACATCGGAGGGGTGGTAGATGTTCCCCGGGTTACCGAAAAGGCCGAACACCTGCCTTTTGTCGAGCATTCCGAAGAGATCAAGTATCTCTGCTCACCGGATAACCTGGAATTAATCGGGGAGAGAATCAAGGAAAAGAACCTGAATCGGGTTGTAGTTGCTTCCTGTACTCCCCGGACCCACGAAACACTTTTCCGGCAGTCGGTTTCCTGGGGTGGGCTGAATCCTTACCTCATGGTAATGACCAATATCCGGGACCAGAATTCCTGGGTCCACAGGGAGGAAAAGGAGAAAGCCACCAGTAAAGCCTTTGATCTGATTAAGGGAGCAGTTGCAAAAGCCAAGAAAACCCGGGCTCTGGAAAGGAGCAGGGTTGATAAGCTGAATAAAGGGTTTGTAATCGGTGGAGGAGTTGCCGGAATGACCGCAGCACTGCAGCTGGCTGATATCGGCTTTCCTGTTGTCCTGGTGGAAAGAGAAGGTGAGCTCGGTGGTAATGCCAATAATCTTCTTTTTACCCCTGAGGGAAGACCGGCTAGTCGTTTTGTCAACCAGCTCCGGGAGAGGGTTTTGCATAATGACCTGATCGAAACCTTTACCGGCTACAGTGTCAGTAAGGTTGATGGTTATGTAGGAAACTTCAAAGTAACCCTGGACCCGGAAACCGAGGGAGCAGGACAGCGAAAAGAGATTGAAGGTGGAGTTGTTATAGTCGCTACTGGTGCCGGAGAACTTCAAACTGATGAATACCTTTCTGGAAAGCACGACCGGGTAATATCCCAGTTACAACTTGAAGAAAAAATAAGAGACAAAAAACTTTCCTCAGAAATGAAAAAGGTATTCATGATCCAATGTGTTGGTTCCCGGGAAGAGCCGAGAGAATACTGCAGCCGGCTCTGTTGCAATCAGGCTGTGAGCAATGCAGTTTATTTAAAAGAAAGGTATCCCGAAATGGATATAACAATTCTGTACCGGGATATTCGAACCTATGGTTTTTATGAAGATAATTATCGCAGGGCCCGCCAATTAGGTGTAAAATTTGTTCGTTTTGATGTGGAAGAAAAACCTCAGGTAGAAGAGAAAAATGGAAAACTGACAATTTCCTACCGGGATCCCGTGGCAAAAGTGGCTAGGGAAGAAAATGCAGATCTCCTGGTCCTATCCAAGGCTGTTGTTTCTCGAGAGAATAGCGATGTTTTAAGTAAACAGTTGAAGGTCCCGCTAAATGAAGACGGATTTTTCCTGGAAGCTCACGTCAAATTAATGCCTGTTGATTTTGCTACAGACGGGGTATACCTTTGCGGGCTTGCCCATGGGCCTAAAAATCTTACCGAATCTATCTCCCAGGCCCGGGCTGCTGCAGGACGGGCGGCGGTTGTGTTAACCAGAGAATACCTGCTTACCGAGGCCATGGTTGCCCAGATTGATCCCGATCTCTGTATGAGCTGCAGAAACTGTGTCGAGGTCTGTCCCTACCAGGCAATTGATATAAGTGAGTGGACGGGTAAGGCCGAAGTAAATAAAATCCTCTGCAAGGGCTGTGGAAGCTGTGCTTCAGTCTGTCGGCCGCACGCAGCGGATCTGCATGGATTTAGCAATCAGGAACTGGTTGAGGAAATGGAAGCCATATTTGCGGACCGCGAACCCGCTCCGCTCAAAGGGGAGGGATTATAAATGGCGGAAAAAGATAATTTTGAACCCAAAATCCTTGCTTTTTTATGCAACTGGTGTAGTTACGCTGCTGCAGACCTTGCGGGAAGCAGTCGAATGCAGTATCCTCCGCAAATCAGGGTAATCAGGGTTCCCTGTTCTGGACGGATAGATCCCTTCCTTTTAATCAGGGCTTTTAATTCTGGAGCAGATGGAGTTTTAGTATCCGGATGCCACCCCGGAGATTGCCATTACCTGGATGGAAACTACTATGCCCGGCGCAGATTTTTGATGCTGAAAGAACTAATGCAGTATGCAGGAATAGCAGAAGAAAGGGTTAACTTTACCTGGTGTTCAGCTTCCGAGGGAAAAAGATTTGCAGCCGTAGTTGAAAGGGTTGTAAACAGGATCAAAAAAGTTGGACCCTGGGAAGGTTTTGATGGCAGGGGTTTTACCCGCAGAGAGGAGGAGATGGCCAGTGGGAAGTAACTATGCTGAAATCAGCGAAAAAATTCAAAGAGCAGGCCGCAAACTCCTCTCTGAGGGGAAGGTTGAGCGAATAATAGGTTTTGGCCGGGGNGAATTTACCGGTGAAATAACTCCAATATTTGTTACAGAACCCGAAAGAGCAGAGGAATTGTTGTTCAATCCGGAATGCGAGATGATGCTTGCCAAATACCTGCTTGATTACAAGGGCAGCAAAACCGGAATTGTGGCCAAACCCTGCGACACCAGAGCAATTACTGTTTACCTTGCGGAAGAATTAATTAAACGAGAAGAAGTATATATAATTGGCATCAATGACTGCGAGGGACTGGAAGAGAACGATGCCTGTGCTGAATGTGGAGTTCGCAATCCTGTTGTTGCAGATGAAGAGATTGGGGATCCCCGGTCAGAAGAAATTGAGGTTACTATAGAGGATGAACTGGAAGGAATGACCAGCGAGGAAAGGTTAGAATATTTCCAGAAAGAATTTACCCGCTGTATTCGCTGTTATGCCTGCCGGGAAGCCTGTTTTGTCTGCACATGCGATGAATGTTTTGTCGACAGCAACCAGCCCCAGTGGGTTGGCGACAGTATTGGGAAACGTGACAATTTTACCTTTCACCTGATGAGGGCCATGCATATGGCCGGGCGATGTATTAATTGCGGGGCCTGTGAACAGGCCTGTCCCGAGGGGATAAATATGAGGGCTCTAACCAAGCATCTGTACCGGGTTGCAAAAGAAGTTTACCAGTTTGAACCGGGTCTCGATCCTGAAGAAAAAACTTTGTTCGCTACCTATAAGCTTAATGACAGCGAACAGGGATTTCTGGATTAGGAGGGGGTGAGTGGCAGTGTTAAAAGTATTGCAAAAAGAAGAACTGGGAAAATTACTTGAAGAACTTAAGCGTGAGTTCCAAATAGTGGCACCGGTAATCCGTAAGTACGGCAAAAAGGAGCGGGTGGAGTACCATCAGGTTGAGGATTTTAGTGAAATCCACCTTAACCGGCAGCCAGATACCCCCCCAAAAAAGTATTTTCTACCCCAGAACGAGAGACTCGGGGAAGAAAAAAGTGGTGAACCGGTTGTTGAACCTGGAGACCGGAAAACCCTGATTTTCGGGGTCCGCTCCTGTGATTTGAAGGCAATTGATATTCTCAAACCCGTTTTTCTGGATGATGATTTTACCGACACTTTCTTTCAAAAACGCCTTGAAAATACGGTAATGTTTGGTCTTGGTTGTAGTGAAAGGCAGGATAATTGTTTTTGCGACTCCCTGGGGATCAATCCCCTGGAAGATGAGGATGTTCCTGTTTATATGTACGATGACGGAGAAAAGATCTGGTTTCATGTTACTGACAGTGAATTAGAGAAATTTTTTGCCGATTTTCCCGATGGAGATCCAGAAGAACTGGAAAAAATGAAAAAAGTCTGGCAGGAAGAATTTGAGAAGTCGGCGATTGAAATAGGTGTTCCCATCCCCTTCCCTGAGCTGGTAGCTTTTAATGCTCCTTTCTGGAAGGAAGTTGCTGCCAACTGCCTGGGGTGCGGAATCTGCACTTATTATTGCCCGACCTGCTTTTGTTTCGGTTTTTTCTGGGAGAAAAGGGAAGAAGAAATTGATAAGTGGAGAACCTGGGATTCCTGCATGTTCCCTCTCTTTACCAAGCATGGTTCGGGGCATAATCCACGCGAAACCCAGGAACAGAGGACAAGGCAGCGAATAATGCATAAATTCTCCTATCACCCCAATAATTTTGATGGGGTTCCGGCCTGCTCGGCCTGTGGTCGATGCATCAGCCATTGTCCGGTGAATATTGATTTGCGGGTTATTTTAAAAACCGCTGAAAAATATCTAAAAGACGAAGAGGGGGTGAAGAGTAGTGGATAAATACCTTTTACCCCACAAGGGAGAGATAGTAAAAATAACACAGGAAACCGGTTCCAATCTGAATATTAAAACCTTCCGCGTCCGCCTGATCGAGGAGGAGGTAAGGAAAAAGTTTAAATTTCTCCCAGGGCAATTTGTTGAACTGACGGTTTTTGGAGTTGGAGAGGCGCCTTTTGGTTTTGCTTCATCTCCAACCCAGGAGGAATATTTCGATATTTCAATAAAAGAAACCGGCCTGGTGACTGAGGCTATCCACAATATGGAAGAAGGAGATCAGATTGGGGTTCGAGGACCCTTTGGCAATAATTTTCCCTATGAGGAAATCAAGGGGAAAAACCTTGTATTTCTGGCCGGAGGGATTGGGCTGGCTCCACTGAGATCTTTAATTAATTTTGTTCTGGATGAGAAAAACCGTGATCAGTATGGGCGAGTCCAGATGCTGCTGGCCTTCCGCTCGCCGGAAGACATGCTTTATAAGTACGATTTTTCCAATTGGGAAAATTCTCCCAATACTACAGTAAAATATACCATTGACGAAGAATGTGAGGGTTGGGTTCATTGTGTAGGCTACCCCCACGAATTATTGAACGAAGAACTGGATTTGAAGGAACCGGATACTGTTTTCTTCACCTGCGGACCACCCATCATGATCCGGTTTATTACAGAAGAGCTGAGAAATTCGGGGATCGATCCTGCGAATATTATTACTACCCTGGAAATGAAGATGTCCTGCGGCCTTGGCAAGTGTGGGCGCTGTAATATTGGACGGCATTATGTTTGTAAGGATGGACCGGTGTTTGACCTAAAGCAAATGGAACAAATGCCGGCTGAGTTTTGATTAACTTTGCCAGGTTATTGAAAAGAGGGTTCCCGCTAGGGAACCCTCTCCACAAAAAAAGATGAAAATCAGTGAGGGGGATTAACCTTTGATAATCCGCGATCTTGGTCCGTTGGACGTAATGGGTAGGGAGGAAATAGCAAAGATCCATGAAATTTCCCTGGAGGTTTTACAAAAAGAGGGAGTGGATTTTCATAACGAGGAAGCCCGCAACCTTTTTAAAGAAAATGGAGCCCGGGTTGAAGGAAAAACTGTCTATATTCCGGCCAGGATGATCGAAGAGCAGCTTAAACTTGCTCCAGCAAGTTTTAATATGTATTCCCGCAACCCTGATAGGAAGGTTACTATCGGAGGCAAACATACTGTTTTGGCTCCCGGTTATGGATCCCCTTTTGTTATGAATATGGAGACCGGTAAAAGAAGGGGTTCTACCTTCCAGGATTATATTGATTTTACCAAGCTGGCAGGGAATAGTACTAACATTGACGTGGTAGGAGGAGTCCTGGTTGAACCCGATGATATTCCCGATAATATCCGGCATGCCAAAATGATTTACACCGGTGTAAAATATACTGACAAGGCTCTGATGGGAAGTGCAATGGGTGCAAAGAAGGCTCTGGACAGCGTTAAAATGGCTGCCATTATTTACGGGGGAGAAGATTATGTGAAAAATCACCCCGTCCTTGTTTCTTTAATTAATACCAACAGTCCCCTGCAGTTTGATAACAGGATGACCGAAGCTCTCATGGTATATGCACGCTACAATCAACCAACTATAATATCCTCACTGAGCATGACCGGAACTACAGCACCATCAACCATTGCTGCCGCTCTGGTTCAACAGAATACAGAAATTATTTCAGGTATAACCCTGGCCCAGCTTGTTAATCCCGGGGCACCGGTAATTTACGGATCTGCTTCCAGTGTCGTGGATTTAAAAACCGGAAATCTGGCAATAGGAAGCCCGGAAACTGCCAAGATGTTTGGCGGAACAGCCCAGTTAGCCCGTTTTTATGACATACCTTCCCGGGGCGGTGGTTGTTTAACGGATTCTCTGATTCCTGATGCCCAGAGCGGTTATGAATCGATGATGGTTTTCCTGACAAGTGTTTGCAGTGGCTTCAATTTTATCCTGCACTCGGCAGGACTTCTGGAAAATTATATGACCATGTGTTTTGAAAAATTTGTTATGGACGATGAAATTTGTGGCATGGCCAGGGAATATGTAGGTGGGATCAAAATAGATAATGAATATTTGGGGAAAGAAACAATTCTCGATGTCGGTAGCGGCGGACATTTTTTGTCCACTGACCATACCTACCGCCACATGAAAGAATTGCGCCAACCCAATGTAAGCATGCGGGACAGGTACATGAGTGATTGCCCATTACCGGATATTATCAAGCGGGCCCGGAACAGATATCAAAAAATCCTTGAAGAATATGAAGCTCCCCCCCTGGATAAAGAAATCGATAAAAAACTTCTGGATTTTATCAACAACCTGGCCTGATTTTTAAATGAAAATGATTATTAATTTTTGCATTTATAGTAAATTTGATGTAAACTGATAATCAGAAACTGTAACAAAATTAATTTACCAGGCAGAGTAGGTGCCATGCGTAGTAGTGCTTGGGGATGGGACGTTGCCCCAGGACGAAATGCCATCTGGGAATGGCTGCGGTATGGTTACCGCGTCCGCTAGCCAAAGAGTCCTTCTCTTTGGTGATTATATCTGCTTGGCCAAAGAGAGGGGATTTTAAAATGAAAGAATTTCCGACGAAAAAACTGGTTTACCTGGCTTTTCTAATTGCTCTGACAATTGTTTTGCAGAGGTTTCTGAGTATTCAAATCCCCATGGCAGGGGTGGCTGGAGTTAGAATTGGCTTTGGAGGTCTGCCCATTATTATCGCCGGCGTGACCATGGGACCTCTTGCGGGAGGTGCTGTGGGAGCAATTGGGGACGTAGTTGGCTACTTCATGAACCCTCAGGGAGCCTACATGCCCCATTTCACAATGACAGCCGCCTTAACGGGAATAATTCCCGGATGGATTATTTTCACCCTTCTGGGTGGGAAAAGAAAAATCTGGATGCTTCTTCTCGCAATTGGAGTAGGGCAATTGACAACCAATGTAATTCTGGTTCCGGTATTTTTGCAGATGTTGTTTGGTATTCCTATCCAGGCAACCATGGTTCCGAATTTTTTCAGCCAGTTTATCAGCGTTCCCATTTATGCTTACCTGATTAGAATATTGTACAACTACAAGGCATTTCGGGCCCTGGAGGGAGAAATGGGTAGAAGCCGATAACTTGGGAAATTAGGAGGGTTCACCGCTGGAGTACAAAGTAGAAGTAACCTCTAAAGGAAAAAAAACAAAAATTAAGGGTGAAAAGGGAAGCAACCTGATGAATTTACTTGTAGATGAAGGGTTTGATATTAATCCTTTTTGTGGGGGGCGAGGTGTCTGTGGAAAATGTCGGGTGAAAATTAAGAATAATCCCCCCGAACCTTCCCGTTCCGATACCAAGATCCTCGACCCCCGCGAATTGGAGGAAGGTTTTCGGCTTTCCTGTCAGTTCAATGTTGAATCAGAACTGGAAGTTGTCCTGGATGAAGATGGTGAAATTACCGGGCTCACAACTGGGGTTGTAACGGAAACTGAACTCGCCCCCGAATTTAAAAAGGCCTGTATTCATCTGGAAAAACCGGTTCTAGAAGATCCCCGGGATTTTGTCCGAAGGGTTCATGACGAACTGGATACGGTTGATATATCTCTGATGGGCCTTAAGGAACTTGACCATGTAAATAAAAAGAAACCCTTTACCGTTTTGTCCCGGGAAGGGGTTATAGTTGGCGTTGAAGCAGGTGACACAACAAAAGAATTGTTTGGGCTGGCCGTGGATATTGGGACCACGGTTGTTGTGGTTTACCTGATGGATTTGAAAACCGGAGAAGAAGTTGATGTCAAAACTTTTTATAATCCCCAACGCCGTTATGGTGCCGACGTAATTTCCCGGGTCAACCACAGCATTCAGCATAAAAGTGGGTTAGGTGAACTCCAGAATGTCCTTTTGGAGGGCATTAATAGGTCTATTTCTGAAATTTGCTCAAGAAATGGAATTGAAAATGAGAGTATTGTTAAAACCGTAGTGGTTGGTAATACCATAATGCTGCATACCCTTGCTGGGATTAATGCGGATTCCATCGCCCGGATACCCTACATCCCTGTATTCAGTGATGCATTAAGGTTTAGTCCTGCAGAGCTAAAACTCGAAGCAAATCCCCGGGGAGAGGTTCACCTGCTGCCTTCAATTTCTGGCTATATCGGCGCTGATGTTATTGCCGATATGCTGGCCGTTAAATTTCATACCCTGAAAAGTGCTTCTAACATGCTGATTGATATTGGCACCAATGGGGAAATTGTTCTGGGAAATAAAAAGGGAATTGTAGCCTGCTCAACTGCAGCAGGGCCTGCCTTTGAGGGTGCCAATATAACCTTTGGCATGGCAGGAACAACCGGAGCAGTATCGGAACTCAACCTTGAAAATGAAGGAAAGGCCTATTACAAAACTGTTGAGGATAAACCAGCCAGAGGGATCTGTGGATCCGGACTGCTGGATATTGTGGCCGAGTTATGCCGATTAAACTTTATTAAACCGACTGGAGCATTTTATCCCCTGGAGGAGATGACTTCCTGGCAAAAAAGTTTAATGACCGAAAACAATGGGAATCCCGCTTTTCGGGTTGTGGGATCTGAAGAAAGCGCTTCAGGAAAAGATATTATCCTTACGCAAAAAGATATCCGCGAAGTTCAACTGGCCAAAGGCGCTATTGCTGCAGGGATTAGCATCCTGGTTGAAGAAGTTGGACTTGATTACGAACAAATTGGAACTGTTTTTCTGGCAGGTGGTTTTGGTAATTATCTGAATCCAAGCAGTGCTGCTGAAATTAAAATGATTCCTGCTGAACTGGAAGAAAAAGTCCTCCGGATCGGGAATGCTGCTGGAGCGGGAGCCAAGCTTGCTTTGCTTAATAAAAACCTGGAAAGACAGGCCAAAAAAATCAAGGAATTGACCCGATATGTTGAGTTATCGGTAAAACCTGAATTCCAGGAAAGATTTGTTTCGGCCATGGAGTTCTAAAACCCGGTATCCTACGGAACCCTTGACATTTAAACTTAATTGTGCCAAACTATATAAAGAGTAAGGTGCCCTTGTAGCTCAGTGGATAGAGCACTGGACTCCGGATCCAGGTGCGCAGGTTCGATTCCTGCCAAGGGTACCAAAAATTCAAATGTAGGGCCCTATTAGGGGCCTTTTTTAGTAAAGGGGGTTAACCTGATGGAAGGTATTTATCTAGATGCTGCCGCAACCACCCCCGTTAAGCCGGAAGTAGCGGAAGCAGTAAAAAAGATGATGACCGCAGAATTTGGTAATCCCTCTTCACTCCATGGCCTTGGCGTAAAGGCTGAAAAAGAGGTGAAAAAAGCCCGAACCCGGGTTGCTAAAAGTATTAAAGCAAGAGAAAATCAAATTATTTTTGCTTCGGGAGGAACTGAAGCTAATAACCTTGCTTTATCCGGTCTAAATAAACCTGGAGGGCACTCCGTTACAGCTCAAATTGAACATCCCTCCGTTCTGGAAGTCTTTCGGGAACTTGAAAGACAAGGCCAGGAAGTAGATTACCTTGGAGTCGATTCCTGCGGATATATAAATTTGACTGAGTTAGAGAAAAAATTAACTCTGGATACCAGGCTTATCAGTATTGCNATGGTAAATAATGAAATAGGGACAATTCAAAAACTGGAAGAGATTATTAAAATAACCCGGGAAAAAGCACCCCAGGCTTTAATCCATACCGATGCAGTTCAGGCCTGGGGAAGAATCCCCCTTGATGTTCAGAAACTTAGGGTTGACGCTCTCACCCTGAGTGCCCATAAAATGGGTGGCCCCAAAGGTGTGGGAGCCCTTTTTATCAGGAGACCTGAATTATTGAAGCCTTTGCTCCAGGGTGGCGGGCAGGAAGATGGGTTGCGCTCGGGAACTGAAAATACTCCTGGGATTGTGGGAATGGGAATCGCAGTAACTCTGCTACCCCCCCGGGGGAAAATGAGTTCGTTGGAGAAAGTTAAGGAAAGTTTCTATAAAGAATTAAAAAAACAATTGCCGAAGTTAAAAAGGGTTGGCCCTGAGGAGGGAGAGGGAGTTCCCCATATTTTGAACCTATCCTTCCCGGGATTTCCAGCCCAGGTTTTAGTCCAGGCTCTTTCTGAAGAAGGCGTTTTTGTTTCTGCAGGTTCGGCCTGTTCCACTAGGAAGGAAGAAGTGAGTTATGTTTTAAAGGCCCTCGGTCTCCAAGAAAAGGTTCTCCGGGGTGCGGTTCGGTTCAGTTTTCCCGAAGATTTTTCTGACGAAGGAATCCAAGAAGCATCAAGAAGGGTAATCAATGTTTTTAAAAGAATGGAGAAGGTGATGGGCAATGTCTGATTTAATCCTGCTAAGATACGGGGAACTTGGTCTAAAGGGACACAATCGTTCTTTTTTTATAAAAAAATTGAAGGAAAATATTCGCAGAATCTTAGATGGCAAGGGTCAGTTAACTTCAGCCCATGGTCGGCTTTTTTTCCACCCTGATGGAAATGAAAGAGAAGCAGTAAAAAATTGCAGCGGGTTTTTGGTCTAGTTGGAATTTCACCTGCCCGAGAAGTTCATCTGGACATGGAAGAAATTGCTGCAGCCGCAGAAAATTTGATTTCCGGGATGAACATGGGAACTCAAACTACCTTTAAGGTTGAAACCAGGCGGTCAAACAAGTCATTTTATTTGAACTCAATGGAAATAAATAGGGATCTTGGTGCGAAATTATTAAAAACCTTTCCGCACTTAAAGGTAGATGTTCACAAGCCAAAGTTAAAGGTAAGAGTAGAAATTCGCAGTAAAGCTTTTGTTTACATCGATGATAAACCGGGTCCGGGGGGTTTGCCAGTTGGAACCGGGGGTAGGGGAATTTTAATGTTATCCGGGGGAATTGACAGCCCTGTTGCAGGCTGGATGATGCTTAAGAGGGGCATCGATGTTTTGCCAATGCATTTTTCCAGCCATCCATATACCAATGAACGCAGCCTGGAGAAGGTAAAAGAACTGGTTAAAATCCTGCAAAAATGGGGTTTAAAAAGACCTCTTTATAACGTTAACTTTACCCCCATCCAGGAAGAANTGATCNNNGAAGNNCCAGGNGATTATTTGACAATCCTGATGCGAAGGATGATGATCCGCCTGGCTAATATTCAGGCCAAAAAAAGCGGAGAAAAAAGCATTATTACCGGTGAGAGCCTGGGCCAGGTTGCGAGTCAGACCATTGAAAGTCTCCATAGCACGGGTGTTTTAGCAGAAAGTCCGATACTCCGGCCTTTAATAGGGCTCGATAAGCAGGAAATTATTAACCGGGCCCAGGAAATAGGGACATACGATATCTCGATCCAGCCTTTTGAGGACTGCTGCCAGGTTTTTGTCCCAACTCACCCTGTAACCCGCCCGGAACTAACTGATATTGAAAAAATAGAAGAAAAACTGGATCTTGATCAGAAACTCCTGGAAGCAATAGAAAATGCAGAAAAAATTTAAGTTAATATTGACAAGTTAAAGGAAAAGTAATAACCTTATTGTGGGAGCAGTTGGAGGACTGGTGTCTCCCTTGGACTTCAAATCCAATGGCGGGCTAGTTGGTCCGCGGTGGGTTCGATTCCCACATGCTCCCGCCAACAAGTTTATTTGCTCTCGGTTTTCCGAGGGCTTTTTTGTTTTTCGGCCTAAATTTTCCAGAAAAATTACAGGGGAGATGTAAAATAATGTAGAATTTTATCGAAGAAGGCAAAAAAATTAGAGGAGGGAAAAAGTAATGAAGCGAATCAGCATATTTTTACTTGGTTTTCTACTCCTCACTCTTGTTTTTTCTGTGGAACTTTTTGCTGAAAAACTTTTTGTTCATTTTATTGATGTTGGCCAGGGAGATGCAATTTTAATTGAAAGCCAGGAGGCTTTTGTTTTGATTGATGGTGGGGATAGGTGGAACTCGGTTGGGGAAACCCTGGTATCATATTTAGAGGACCAGGAAGTGAGCACCCTGGATGCAATTTTTTCAACCCATCCCCATGCGGACCACATCGGGGGACTCCCTGCGGTAATGAAAAATTTTAATGTTCAAAAAATTTATGATAGTGGGAGAGTTCATACGACCCAAACTTATGAGAACTACTTGGAATTGATTTATGAACTGGAGATACCCTATGCAACACCCAGGAGAGGTGATGAAATAACAATTGGAGACCTTGATTTCCTGGTTTTACATCCCGGAGAAAATGTTGAAGAGTATAGTATCAACAATGCTTCAATAGTTTTGCGCCTGGAATATGGTGAGGTTTCTTTTCTTTTTACAGGTGATGCCGAAAAAGAGGCAGAGAGAGAAATGATAGAATCGGGGCTTCCCTTGGAAACAACTATCCTGAAAGTTGGTCATCACGGGAGCAGGACCTCCACAAATCCTTTTTTTCTGGAGGAAGTGTCTCCGGAAGTGGGAGTAGTCCAGGTTGGTGAGGATAATCGATTTGGGCACCCTCACCCCGAGGTGAAAGAAGGGTTGGCAGAGGAGGGTACGGAAATATTTAGAAATGACCTGCATGGGAATATTGTAATCAAAACTGACGGTGAGGAATACTGGGTAGAAAAGGAAACGGAAAGGGCAAAAGAAACAGAAAAAGAAGACCTAATCAATATTAACGAGAGCTCTCCTGCAGAACTGAAAGATTTACCGGGAATTGGGGAAGTCCTCGCAGAAAGGATTGTTGAGTATAGAGAGATCCATGGTTCTTTTTCCAGTTATGAAGAAATTAAAAAAGTTAGAGGAATTGGGCCTGGAACGCTTGAGAGAATTAAGGACTTTATTGTCCTTGAATAATAGGGACGTAGAAATTTCAGGAGGGCAACTTCTGTGGCAAAAATAAAATGGGTCTTTTTCGACTGCATGGAAACCATAATTGAGGTAAAAAAGGTTCCTGACCAGAGGCTATATGCATTATGGGCTTTTTGGGGTTCAAAAATCGAAAATTTCTGGAACGGGTTTTCTGAATTTTTCGATGAGTATATGATTGCCACTCGAATGCTGGAAGAAAAATATGGACCATACAAGGAATATGGGCTGGAAGAGCGTTTTGACTTAATTGTAAGCAGGCTTCCTGGAGTTGAAACGGTCCAACAAGTAAAAATCCTTTCCAGAAAACTTCAGGGAAATTACTGGGTAAATTACAAAAAGAACTGCTATGTAAAAAAAGAATTGCCCCGGGTCCTCAGATTCATTCAAGAAAATTTTTCCCTGGGTATAGTTTCTAATTTTAAAAAGCCGGGGGGCGTCAGAGAACTTTTGGAAACACATGAATTAATCAGTTTCTTTTCCTTTCTAGTGACATCTATCGGGATGGGCTGGAAAAAGCCTCATCCCAAAATTTATGAAGAAGCTTTGAAAAAAGCAGGGGCGAAACCGGATGAAGTGGTTTTTGTCGGGGATAACTTTTCCTGCGATTATTCTGGACCCAAAGAATTGGGGATGAAATCCATTTTACTTGACAGGGAAAACAGATACGAAAATATGCAGTCCAGAATTTCCTGTATTGAGGAATTGTCGGGGATTTTTTCCCAAGTTATAGGAGAAAATAAAAAGGGTTAGATCCTTTCTAAAGGGAAATTAGAAAGAGTAGGCGCTAGAAAAATTTTTGCCACTATTTTTCGAACGAGGAGGAATTCGATGGAATTGATTTCCTGGAACGTAAACGGGGTTCGGGCTGTTGAAAGGAAGGGGTACTGGGACTGGGTTTATAAAAATAAGGCGGATATTATTTGTCTGCAGGAAACAAAGGCCTGGGAAGAACAGCTCTCGGAAAAAATTAAAAATATCCCGGGCTTTCATTCATATTTTTCCAAGGCGGAAAGAAAAGGATATAGCGGAGTGGCTTTATACTCCCGGCAGGAACCTATTAAAGTAGAATATTCTTTTGGGGATAATAGTTTTGACGACGAGGGCAGAATAATTTTTGCCCGCTATCCTGACTTTGTTCTTTTTAATATATATTTTCCCAATGGGAAAGCTTCCCGGGAAAGGCTTCGTTATAAAATGGATTTCTATGAATCTTTCCTGGGAAAAGTAGGGAAAATGAAGAAAAACGGAGAAAAGATTATTATTTGTGGGGATGTAAATACAGCCCATAAGGAAATAGATCTGGCCAGGCCCAGGGAAAATGAAAAAACTTCGGGGTTTCTTCCTGAAGAAAGAGAATGGATAGATGAGCTATTAGAAACTGGATTTATAGATACCTTTCGGGTTTTCAACCAGGAAGGAGAAAATTATTCCTGGTGGGACCTCAAAACAAGAGCCCGGGAAAGGAATGTTGGCTGGCGTATTGATTATTTTATTGTTAGTGAAAACCTAAAGAATAGATTAAAAGATGCCTATATCCTTCCGGAAGTTTACGGCTCTGATCATTGCCCGATTGGGCTCATTCTTTCTTAAAGTCGGTAATAATATTGGGCCTGAGTTTTCAACGAATTTAGGGCAGAAGAATATTGAGGTTTACAACTAATAAGCAAAAAATTCTTTTAAACAAATTATTTGCTTTTTGGGATACCGGATTTTTGGTTAAAAAAACTTCAAGTGAAGATAAAAGAAAAAACCGTGGAGTTTACTAAACTCAACGGTTTTTTGTGTGCCCGGCATGTCTGCTAAGCCGGAGGGTTGAAAGAAATCCTCATCACCTAACCAGCAGGAAGATAACCCGTAGGCAAGGGCATCACCGGCAACGGTGGTGTCTGAAGGAAGCCGAGAGGGGAACTTGGAACATAGTCTAGGCGAACCGAAACTGGCACCTCAGGTGGACAACCTTGCAAAAAGTGGGAAAGTCCAAAAGCTGGATAACCTGAGTTGTTATTACGGATGAGTTCAAGTTCTGGCAGGCAGACTTACCCGGGGACTGTCCGTTTCTATCCCCCCTAGAGGGTAAGCTCAAACAAGCGGAAACGCAAGGGAGAGTTAAGCGGAAGCGGATTGCAGAATGCTCCCGTAGTAATGATAAACCTCTGGCCGAAGAAAGCTGGTAACAGACTGGAGGGGAAAACCGGAGGGACATCATGCAGGGTCATGATGGGGCAGAAGGTTCGAAAGAACCTTGTGTAGTGTGAAGGGGAGCTGGATAGTCAAAGCGTGTAAAGCTCAACCTGTAGCTAAGGCGGGAACCGAAGAGAAGGCTGAAAGCTGGAAGGGACGGGAGTGTCGGGGGTGACGAGCTTACTGACCGAACCGCCCGTAAGGCAGAGTAAGGCAGTGAAACCGACAAGATTGCCACAAGGGCTAGAGACGCCGGGGAAACTGTTCTGAAGGACTGCCAGCCTGAGGCAAAGGGAGAGAAAGAGCACGGCGAAAGGGTGTCATGATGAAGAAATGGTATAGCCTAATAGACAAAGTATACCGGACGGAGAATTTAGAAGAAGCATACCGGCAGGTGCGCAGAAACAAGGGAGCTCCGGGGATAGACGGAGAGACTGTGGAAGCGTACGGAGAAAATCTAGAAAAGAACCTTGCCCATCTTCATCACGACCTCAAAACCGACAACTACAAACCAGACCCTGTACTGAGAGTAGAGATTGAAAAAGAAGGAAAGAAGGAGAAAAGACCCCTAGGCATACCAACAGTCAGAGACAGAGTAGTCCAGCAGGCGCTGCTGAACATACTGCAGCCCATATTTGACCCTGACTTTCACCCTTCGAGCTATGGTTATCGCCCTAACTGCTCCTGCCAGAAAGCAGTAGCAAAAGCGGAAAGGTTCATGAACAAATACGGGTTGAGGCATGCAGTAGACATGGATCTATCGAAGTGCTTCGACCTCTTAGACCATGAACTGATAATCAAGAGTGTAAATCGAAAGGTGAGCGACGGGAGAATTCTCAAACTAATCCGCCAGTTTCTCGAAGCCGGAATAATGAAGGATGGAAACCTGGAAAGAGTAAGTTTAGGTAGTCCTCAGGGAGGAGTGATATCACCTTTACTGGCGAATATCTACCTGGATTACTTCGACCAGAAGATGAAAAGCAAAGGGATAAGGATAGTGAGAACAGCGGATGACATCCTGATTTTTGCGCAGACCAAAAGACAGGCAAAACGGTACCTAAAGTTAGCAATGGAAATATTAGAAGACGAACTCAAACTGGTGGTAAACCGGGAGAAAACAACCCTATCAAAAGTTGATAAGGGAGTTTCCTACCTGGGATTTGTAATCTTCCCCAACAACACGGTAATAGAACCCAAAAGGATAAAACGCTTCAAAGATAAAATCCGGAGATTGACTCGCCGAAATCAGCCTAAAAATGTAGAACAAATAATAAAGGAACTAACACCGATACTGAGGGGATGGATTAACTACTACTGTGCAGCAAACTGCAAGAAAGTAATAAGCGATTTGATGGCCTGGATTAGGCGCAGACTAAGGATGAAGAAAATGAGAGAGTGGAAAAGCTGGAAACCTCTGCATAAGGAGCTCCATAGAAGGAACTACAGGGGTGAATTTAAGAAAATATCCATGTACAGATGGAGAAACTCTGTCTCTCCTTTAATCCAAATGGCCCTGCCGAACAAATGGTTTGAAGAGATGGGGCTATACAATCTCGAAAAATGTGTTGTCGGAACTTTGTTCCATCATAGAGAATGATGGAGAGACTATTCGGGAGCCGTGTACGCGGTCCGTACGCACGGTTCTAAGAGAGGAAAAGTCCCCGAATTATTCGGGGACTTACCTACTCAATTTGGCTATCTTTTACATCATAAATATTGCAACGATGGTAGCTACAAATAGGCCGGCCAGGACAGGGATGAAGTTCTTTCTTGCCAGGTCCAAGGGCTTAACGCCAGCGATACCGGCAGTCGCAACCAGGCCAAAAGCCCAGGCGATAATAGTTCCGCCACCGGTCCATACCGAGCCCATTTGACCAATAGCTGCCATGGCTTTTACATTAATCCCGGCGGGGCCACCCAGAGCTTCAGCAAGACTGGCTGTAAGGGGTAGGCCGGAAAAACCGGAACCGTCCAGCCCTGTTGTAATTCCAACCAGGAGGTTACCAAAAGCCAGGGCGATGGAGTTCAGTGGAATGGCCTGGGCCAGGTTCTCTCCCAGGTCAAATAAGAGTGGTGGAGCACCGGCCCCCAAAATGCTTTCGACGTTTCCTGAACCCAGGAAGAAGAAACCGGCTATGGGAATTACGGGAGCAAATATTTTGATGGCAAACAAAAATCCTTCCCGGAGGTAACCAACAATTTCTTCCAGGGCTTTCCCCTTATGTTCAACAATTCCCGAGAGAACCAGGAGTGCACTGGCAGTTCCGCCCAGAAGGGCTGTTGCTCCGCCACCTCGAATTCCCTGGGTAACCATTGCCACAATAACGGCGAGGAAGACAACGGGAACTAATACAGCGAAAGTTGAAGCCCTTGTCGTCTTTTCAACCGGGCCATCATCGTCAGCTCCGGAGATCAGGTCGGAAGAAAAACCCCCTTCACCGGGTTTTTTGAACTCCTTGCGCATCATGAAAAAGGCAATTGTAGCGGCAACAACACCGGTAACTATTGATAGGACTGCAACATAAGGGAGCATTGATCCGGCCGGAAGCCCGGCACTTGATTCACTTAACCCAGGGGCACCCTGAATAACCAGGTCTCCACTGAGGGCCATTCCGTGCCCGAGAATGTTAACGCTCATGGCGGCAGCCATGGGTGGGAGTCCTGATTTTAAAGCGATTGGGATAAGCATTGTCCCAACCAGGGCAGTAGCCGGGGTTGGCCAGAAAAAGATAGCGGCCAGATACATGACACCACCAAGGACCCAGAAACTTGTGGTGGGTGTTTTCATCAGTTTCTGGGCGGGAGCGACCATCAGGGCATCAGCTTTCATGGTCTGTAAACTCTTGAGCATGGCCACCATCAAGGCAATAACCAGCATTATATCAAAGAGTTCTTCTCCCGCAGTCAGAAGTCCCCTGAAGAGGATCTGGACCGAATTAACCAGGCTTCCAGAATAAGCAAAGCCCACAATAAATAAACCAATGAGAGACGGGAGAACAACATCCCGCCGCATTACCATGAATACAACAATTACTAGAATGGATACAAGATATAGCCAGTGTGCAGAGGTTAATGCTTGGGCATCAATATCCATCAGATTCCCTCCTAATATAAAATTTCTTATTTGGTTTTCAGGGTCCGCAGGGCGTTTATTATAGTTTCCAGTAACCCTTCGCCCGAATTGAGAACTTCTTTTTCTTTGCCTTCATGCTCGGCTAAAAGCCTCATTGTTACAAGTCTTTTTTCATATGGGCCGCGCACGGCGTTCATCAATAATCTTTCGTTTTTGATTTCTCCTACTTCATCATCCAGCATCTTGCAAAAAGCATTACCTATTGCACCCAGCAGGGTTTCACCTGTTGCTTCATAGTTTTTTTCTTTTCCATCTATAGTGGATTCCAGGAAAACCTTGATATTGCCGTCTTCAATGGGTTCGCTTCTCATACTTACGATTTGCATTCTCTCACCCCCTCTATGGGCCCCAAGGCCTTAAATTAATTTCAGGTTATTTTTGTACTGAAAATATCGGTAAGACCAGCTTTTTCAATCCGCTTTCTGATTTCATCTTTATCCGTGGTGTAAAAACCCTTTTCCTGCAGATGGTCAAAAAGAACTGACCCGGAGAAAGTATATTTTTTGCTTCGACCGGGCTCGGTTTGCATTTCTTCGTTTACATAAGCAATTGCTTCTCCGATTGAAGTCTCCCGGGATAGCTCGAGGAGTTCTTTGCCTTCAGCCTGCCTTACGGCGTTATGCCCGGCCAGGGTTCCGGTGACAATAGCCTCGGTATGTCCCACCAGGAGTCCTGCTTTTTCCCCGCCGCAGAAAAGGTTATTTAATCCCTTAACTTTTAGAGTGTTGTCTCGGGGAGAAAGGGCCATATAACGCATAGAATTACCCATATCTCCTGCGTAAGGATCTTCGTATCGGGCATTTTCGAAGCCGGGAATCATCCGGAGAGCTTCCAGAGGGAAGAAAGGTGACATCAGTTTAGCATGCCCGGTGTCAAGGAGAATTACGTTTGCTGCGTATTCGGCAAGAGCATACTGCTGGCAGGCTTTCGAACTGAGGGAATCTTCTCCTTTTTGTAGTTCTTCAGGTATTGGAACTACGGCCACTCCAGTGGTGTTCAATTCTTCCTGGATCTCTGGGGACAGGGATTCTTTGAAAATTTTGCAGGATCCACTCATGGCACCAATAGAGCCATCACCTTTGCGACCTACCATTTCCTTTATCCCGAGTTTTCCAGCGATGCTAACCCTGTTTCCATAACTGTGGCAACGAATTACACACATTGCGCAACCGTTTCCGTACTTAACACAATTGGCCATGGGTCCAGCAGTTCCGGTTGCTTCAACAAAAACATCCCCGGTAATTTTTTCCTTGTCCTGATCAAGAATAACCGCTGTGACATTACCGTTTTCATCTTTTTCTGCATTGATGGCTCTTGCTGTTAATCGTAATTCAATTCCCATTTCCAGTAAATGTTTTTTTACAGCAGGTTCCACCAGGCTAATATCATACAGGTTGGCGTGTTTGTGGCCGGGAAATTCAATGTTGTGGTGTCGGGAAACCCGGTCAGTAATTTGGAAAAGATCACCCCCGCCCATGGCGATGGCTTCTTCAGTTGCAGTATAACGACCGTTGTTGCGCATTATACCTCCTACAAGACCTGTTCCCAGGAGCATTTCCATCCTTTCAATAACAACAACTTCAGCACCCTGTTTTCTTGCAGCAATCGCGGCAGCAGAACCAGCCCAACCGCCACCGATTACAACGACCTTACTCATTTTAAAAATCCTCCTTTAAATCATTTTTTATTAAAATTGGAATTGAGTTTTGATCAAGCAAAGTATTTTAGGGGACATCACCTCCAAAAACTTTAATGAGGGAGAGGGGTTTAATAGGAAAGAAAAAAGAAAACTTTGGCGCTCATCAATGATGAGCCGTATATATAAATACTTCGACAAAAAAAAATAAATCCTGCAAGAATGTAAGAAAACTTTTAAAAAAATTCCTTTCCGTTGTTAAGGGAGGAGTTGCTTTAAAGAAATAGAATGGGAAAGAAGGATGATTAATTTAGGGAGTTGTAAACATGAAAAACTGTTCCCTCTGCGGGTGGGAAAAACTAAAAAAGAAAAAAATGTCCCCGGGAATTTACGGGTTTTGTTCCAATTGTCACTTAATTTCTCTGGATCCCCAAAATTTAATTAGCCTTCAGGAGGAAAAAGAAAGGTATCTGGAACACAATAATACTCTTGAAAATGAGGGCTATGTGAAAATGTTTAAGGAATTTATCTCCCGGGCAGTAAACCCTTTTGTTAAAATCCGGGGTAAGGCACTTGATTATGGATGCGGTCCAGAACCTGTGTTGGGGGAGCTTCTCCACCGAGAGGGTTTTAGCGTTGAAGTGTTTGACCCTTTTTTCTTTCCCCAAAAAGAGTTGGAAAAAGAAAGTTTCGATTTAATTACCTGCACTGAAGTTCTGGAACACATCAGTGATGCAGGGGATTTATGGGAGAGGGTCCTTTCTCTTCTTCGACCGGAAGGTGTATTTGCTCTAATGACCCATTTTCACCCCGGGTGGGAAGACTTCCCCGGGTGGTGGTACCACCGGGATCCAACCCATATAACTTTTTATAATCAACGGACTCTGGAGTGGATAAATGAGAACATGCCTTTGGAACTGCTTTACCAGGACAGCCATAAAGTGGCTTCTTTTCGCAAGCAATAGACAAAAAGTAATTTATTTCTGGATTTTGTTTTTCCATAATTCCAAAGAAGAGAAAAAAACAGTTTGGAATAAAACCAGGGGAGGGTTTTAAATGAAATGGGAAACCATGCTTTTAGAAGAGGATTGCCTCAGGCTAATTGACCAACGTAAAATCCCCCAGAAGATCGAGTATTTTAAAGCCCGGGACTATCGACAGGTTATTTTCGCTATTAAAGAGATGGTAGTTCGGGGTGCTCCAGCCATCGGTGCAACCGCTGCCCATGGAGTTTACCTGGCAGCATTGGAGTTTAAAAAACTGGGGGGAAATGATTTCCGCAAGGAAATGGAAAGAGCCCTGCAGGAACTGGCTGCATCTAGACCTACTGCTGTAAATTTAACCTGGGGAATTCGCAGGATGGAAAAAGCAATTAAGGAGAACGAGGATTTGGAAATAGAGAAGTTATTAGAAAAATTACTACAGGAATCAAGAACAATAGCCCGGGAGGATGTGGAGATTAATGAAGAACTGGGTCGGGTAGGCCAGGAAATTATTCCCAACGAGGCAGGGGTTTTGACCCACTGTAATACGGGCGCTCTTGCTACGGTAGGCTTTGGAACGGCTCTGGGAGTAATCAGGGCTGCTCATGCCGCGGGAAAGAATATTAAGGTTTTTGTTGACGAAACCCGTCCTCGCCTGCAGGGAGCAAGATTGAATGCCTTCGAGTTATTGGAGGAAGGGATTCCAGCTACCCTGATTGTGGACAGTACCGCTGCAGTTTTAATGCAAAAAGGTGAAGTTAACGTCATAGTTGTAGGTGCGGATAGAATTGCAGGCAATGGAGACACAGCCAATAAAATAGGAACCTTTATGTTATCCCAACTGGCCAGGGTTTTTAAAATACCCTTTTATATTGCTGCCCCTATTTCCACAATTGATTTTGACCTGGAGGGGGGAGAGGATATTGAAATTGAAGAAAGGGATCCAAGGGAAATAACACACTGGCAGGATCAACCGATTGCACCTGAAGGGGTAAAAGTTTTCAATCCTGCTTTTGATGTTACTCCGGCAGAGGATATTACCGGTATTATTACTGAAAAAGGTATAATCCGGGCTCCTTTTAAAGAAAACCTTGCTTCAATCGCTCCGGGTGGTGATAAAGATTAAAGCTTTAATTTTAAAAGACGGAAAAGTTTCTTTAAAAAATGTCCCAGCTCCCCAGCCCCAGAAAGAGGAGGTTTTAATCCGGGTATCCCTTGGTGGAATCTGCAGGACTGACCTGGAAATGGTAAAGGGATATGTTCCTTTCACAGGAATTATGGGCCATGAATTTGTGGGAAGAGTTGAATTCGATCCCCAAAGCGAACTTAACGGGACAAGGGTTGTTGGAGAAATAAATATTGGTTGTGGCAGTTGTTCTTTTTGCTGGACAGGCCTTAAGAATCACTGTCAGAATAGAGAGGTAATTGGAATTCGCAGGAGACCTGGTGTTTTTGCGGAGTATGTTGTTCTTCCCCGGGAAAATATTTATCCGGTTCCAGTTGAAATATCCGATGAAGAAGCGGTCTTTACAGAACCCCTGGCAGCGGCCCTGCAGATTTTAGAACAGGTGCATATTCCACCCTCTTATAAGGTCGCGGTTTTAGGAGACGGCAGACTGGGTCTGCTTGTAGCAATGGTTCTGGTGGAGACAGGACTTCAACCTCTGATTTTGGGCCATCACAAGGAAAAAATGGACATAGTAAAACCCCTGGGAGTAAAAGGGGTGATTGCGGAAGAATTTTCTGGAAAAGTGGATTTGCTTGTTGAATGTACCGGAAGCTCAACAGGTTTCCAGAAGGCCCAGGAAAATGTGAAACCACGCGGGACCATTGTTTTAAAAACAACAACTACTGGAAAAGCATCTGTTGATCTTGCTCCTCTGGTTTCAGGTGAAATAACAGTTGTTGGATCACGCTGTGGTCCATTTACTCCTGCGCTTAATCTCTTAAAAAGAGGTAAGCTTCCTTTGAGTAAAATGGTGGAAAAAGTTTTCACTCTGTCCCAGGGGGAAAAGGCTCTGGAATATGCTTCTAGAAAAGGTGTGAAGAAGGTTTTGCTTGATATGGAGTGCTAAAACAGAAAAAACAGTAAGGAATTAAAATATTCCTTTCACAGTACTTTCTGGTAACTTTTTTCGGGATTTATAATTTTTTTGCAGGATTAAGACAATCCAGAACGAATTTTTTGAAAAAAGAGAGGTTTGGGAAAAAACGAAAAGAAGGTAGGAGAATTGCTAAATGGCTGCTCAAAAAATAAGGGTAAAAATTCGCGATCAACGGGGAAGGAAGGACTCCTTGCCTGAAGCATTACAAATCCCAAAAGATACAAAATTGGGAGATTTTTTGGAAACTCTTCCTCTCCCCGGAGGGCCAGGTTATTATACGGTTTTACAAAATGGAAGGATGGGGAAACGCATGGATATTCTCAGGGAAGGAGATGAAATTTCCATTCTGCCCCTGTCTGTAGGAGGATGAAAAATGGAAACCAGCGAAAACAAGTTCCTTTTTATTGATCTTACGAATTCGAAAACATGGATAGAGGAACCAGATCAGATTTTTTGTCGAACCTTCCTGGGAGGTCGCGGTTGGGCGCTTCCCTATTTTTTAAAAAACCTCAAGCCCAGGACCGATCCACTGGGCCCCGAGAACATTCTGGCAGTTACCACCAGCGTGATTTCCGGGGCGAGGGGGCCAGCCATGCCCCGGGTAATTGTTTGTGCTAAATCTCCCCTGACAGGGGCATTTGGGGAAAGCGAAGCAGGAGGGTATTGGGCCCCAGAACTCAAAAAAGCTGGCTTTGGAGCTATATTTGTCCTGGGGAAAGCTGCTGAACCAGTTTATATCTGGATTAATGATGGGCAGGTGGAAATTAAAAACGCCTCCCACCTCTGGGGTTTAGAAACGGGAGAAACCCAGGATTTGATTAGAAGTGAACTTGGAGAGTCCCGGGCCCGGGTTCTTCAGATTGGTCCTGCAGGCGAAAACGGGGTCCTTTACGCAAATATCGTTAATGAACTGGCTCATTTTAATGGCCGAAATGGGCTGGGAGCAGTCATGGGTTCTAAAAATTTAAAAGCCATTGTGGTCCGCGGAAAAAAGGAAGTAACTGTAGCCGATCCTGAAAAGGTAAAAGAAATCAATTCCTGGACAGCGAAAGAAGGCTTACAGAAACCTCTGGGAGAAATCCTGCACCGGCATGGGACCCTGCCCCTGGTCAGGACTTTCCAGGAAATGGGTGCTTTGCCCACCAGGAACTGGACCCGTGGGGTTTTCCAGGGTGGAGAAGAAATTTCCGCAGAGAACCTACATAAAACCATATACATTGAACCCAAAGGTTGTTTTTCCTGTCCTATTCGCTGTAAGAGGCGGGCTAGAGTTGATAATGATGATTTTCATGTTGATCCGCGTTTTGGAGGACCAGAGTATGAGACAATTGGTGCTCTGGGTTCAATATTGGAAATATCGGACCCCTATTTGCTGGCCAAGGCAAATGAAATGTGTAATCGCTATGCAGTTGATACCATTTCCCTGGGAATGACCATTGGCTGGTTAATGGAGGCTTTTGAAAAGGGACTTGTTGACAGGGATGATTGTGATGGACTTGATATAAAGTTTGGTAATGGTGAGGTTTTGCTGCCCTTGATTGAAAAAATTGTCTTCAAAGAGGGTCTAGGAGAAAAAATGGCTCGGGGAAGCAAGCGATTGGCCCGAGAATTGGGTTTAGAAGATCAGGGTTTTTTGATGGAGGTTAAAGGGCAGGAGGTTCCGATGCACGATCCCCGGGTAAAAACTGGAGTTGGGCTTCAATATGCTCTATCTGATTATGGAGCTGATCATATTGTTGCTCCCCACGATACAGTTTTCGCTACAGAAGACGGNCCNGGAATCAAAGAAGCTTCTGCCCTGGGGATTTTNCACCCTGTTGACCCCCTGAGTCTGGGTCCAGAAAAGGTCAGGCTCTTCTATTATTCGGATCTATTCTGGAGCTTAATTGATATGCTGGGTTTTTGTACTTTTGGTTTTGTTCCAAGAGGTCCAATACCCTTGGAAATGATGGTCGACCTGATTAAGGCAGTTACTGGGTGGCCCGTTTCCCTCTGGGAGCTTTTTAAAGCTGCAGAAAGAACAATTCACCTGGCCAGGCTTTTCAACATCCGGGAAGGCTTTACCATTGAAGACGATAGACTGCCCCAGAGATTTTTCCAGAATTTTAAGGATGGACCTCTTAAAGGAAAGGGAGGTATTGATCAAGATCAATTAAAAGCAGCAATGCGAATGCGCTACATTATGATGGGTTGGGATCCCGATACAGGGCAACCTCTTCCCGAGAGATTGTATGAACTTGGTTTGGGGGAATTTGTTAAAGAGGATTAAAGTTGTTGTGGGGTTATAGGTAGTGATAAAAACAATTTGGATTGAGGGGGGAGCAACATTGCGTTTTAAAGGCTTGGACGAGGTAAACCGGAAAATCCTTGAACATCTTACCGAGGACAGTCGTATCTCCTATGCTGAGCTGGCAAGGAAGATTCACCTTTCGCGGGTAGCAGTAAGGGAGAGAATTAATAACATGATCAAAGAGGGAATTATCTCCCAATTTACTACTGTAGTAAACGCCTCCAAGGTTGGGTACCCGGTTCCTGCGTTTCTGGAAATCGAGGTTCAACCGGAAAAAATTCAGGGCGTGATTGCAGAACTCAAAGCCAAGGATGAAATTAAAACAATCTATCAAAAAACCGGCTCGGCAGCAGTGCAGGCCCATGCTTTCCTGGAAAGCACTGAAAAATTAAATGAGTTCCTGCAGGAAGAAGTGTACCTTATTGAAGGAATTGAGGGTGTTGACTGTCATCTGCTTTTAAGGTGTTTTAAGTCAGACCTGACAATAGATATATAGAAAAAGCCCCGGTTTTCCGGGGCTTTTTCATCCATAAAGGGGTTTACTTCTTTTATTAAATCCCATTTTTTTGGGTTTATTGACACCTGTAAGAACAGGATGGTAAAATAATATATGGTAATATTGAAATATTTTTTACGGAGGGAGCCATGGATCACTTAGCTGAGTTATTTTGGGCTTTGGGAGAGAAAGGTCGTTTAAAAATTCTTCGCCTTTTAGCAGAAGAGGAGAAGTGTGTTTGTGAATTGATTGAAGAATTAGAATTATCACAGGCAGCCATATCTCACCACCTCAGGATTTTAAGGAAGACTGGGTTAATCAAGGTTCGAAGACAAGGCAGGTGGGGTTTTTATTCCATTGATAAAGAAGCCTTCGCTGGCTTTAAAACTCTTTTGAACCAGGAACTTTTCCAGATGGTAGCCAAAAGTCCTGAAGGCAAAACCCGTATTTCTGCCACCTGCGAGAAAAAATAATATTCTCCCGGGGTAGAAAAAGGCCTTACTTGACGATGGGTGTTAATTTAAGTAAAATCAAATTAGAAATATTTTGAAATGTTTTGCAATAATAGTGAATAATTGGAGTTTTTTTCGTCAGTTGTCCTGGTGCACTGTAAAACGAAGGGTTTATTAAATTAAGGAGGGAGCCGCATGGCTTACTTAGAGGTAAAACGAGCTGCCCGGGATTTGGCCCTGGATAAAGCTGTTCATTACCTGGCCAGGGACCCGGATAAAAACCTTTTTGTTTTGCTGGATTTTGCTGAAAGGCTTGCTTTTGACCAGGAACAAAAAAGGAAAATCCGGTTGTTACGAGAACATTTCAAAGATAATGAACAGGTTCGGGAACAGGCCCGTCGTCTATCCAAAAATCCCCGCATGATCTCTAAATTCATGATTAACTGGGTTGGAAATGGGATGTTGGAAGGACAGCGAAAACGGGTTGAGAAGGCGAAAGAACTAGGGGTAACAGTTCCTTCCCTGATACTGGTTGATCCAACCGCAGCCTGTAATTTAAGGTGTCCCGGTTGCTGGGCCCAGGATTATAGTAAGGCCGACAGCCTGGAACCAGAATTATTTGACAGGATTCTAAGGGAAGCTAAAGAACTGGGGATTTACTGGGTAGTGCTTTCGGGAGGAGAACCCTTCGCCTACCCCCACCTTCTGGATATAATTTCTGATCATCAGGATATGGCTTTCATGGCCTATACTAACGGGACTTTAATTGATGAGGAAACAGCTCGGCGGATGGGCGAAATGGCCAATATCTCCCCGGCTTTTAGCCTTGAAGGCTGGGAAAAAGAAACCGATGCCAGGAGAGGTAAGGGAACCTTTGAAAAAATCGGAAATTCTATGGCACTGATGCGGGAAAACGGTATATATTTTGGGGCTTCTGTAACTGCAACCAGGGAGAATGTGGACATTTTATTTAGTGATGATTATATTGACTGGCTTGTAGAAGAAGGCGCAGTTTACATGTGGAGTTTCCACTACGTTCCCGTGGGGAGGGATTCGAATACCAACCTGATGCTGACCTCAGAGCAGAGAAAAGACCTTTTTTATAAAGTGGCCCGTTTGCGGAGCGAAAAACCTATCCTGATCGCTGACTTCTGGAATGATGGTGAAGCAACTCAGGGCTGTATTGCGGGAGGCAGGCTTTATTTCCATATTAACGCTGCCGGAGATGTTGAGCCCTGCGCTTTTGCCCACTTTGCAACAGAGAATATAAGGAAGAAAAGCCTTGAAGAAGTTCTGCAGAACCCTCTCTTTAAAGCAATGCAGAAAAGACAACCCTTCAGTGAGAATTATCTGATGCCCTGCCCTATTATTGACCATCCCCAGATTTTAAGAGATATTGTTGCAGAAAGTGGCGCTCATCCCACCCATGAAGATGCTGAGAACCTTATCAAAGGGGACATAGCCGATGAGTTAGATAAAATTTCTTCCAGCTGGAGAAAAGAAGCGGAAAAAATTAAAACCAATCGAGTTGTCAAAACATAAACCGGGAGCCTATCCCGGTTTTTCTTTTCCAGCCATTTTCAAAAGGATTTAACCAACAAATGAAGAAATCAGAATTGTAATTGGGAAAAGGAGTGAGCTTAATTGGTTGAATTTTTAAACTCAAAACCTGCTGAAGATGGGTTTCGAATGCCTGGAGAATTTGAGAAACATAGAGGTTGCTGGATTTTATGGCCGGAAAGGACTGATAACTGGCGGTTGGGGGCTAAACCTGCTCAGAAGGCCTTTTCTCGGGTCGCGGAAACAATAAGTAAATTTGAAACTGTAACTGTTGGGGTTTCCCGGCAGCAATTCAAACATGCTCGAGCAGTTTTAAGTTCAAAAATCCGGGTTGTGGAAGTATCCAGCAATGATTCCTGGGTTAGAGATACTGGCCCGAGTTTTGTAAAAAGGAATCAGAAAATTAGAGCAATAGATTGGAAATTCAATTCCTATGGCGGGTTGAAAGATGGAGCTTACTTTCCCTGGGATCAAGACGAACTGATTGCTGGAAAGATTGCTGAAATAGAAGGAACCGATTGTTATCAGGCCCCCTTAATTTTAGAGGGAGGGTCCATTCATGTGGACGGGGAAGGGACCTGTTTAACCACCGAACAATGTCTTTTAAATCCTAACCGCAATTCTGATTTAAGTAAAGAGGAAATCGAAGAGGTTTTATGCCAGTATTTAAATGTTGAAAAAATTATCTGGCTGGAAGAAGGAGTTTATTGTGATGAAACAGACGGCCACGTGGATAATCTGGCCTGTTTTGTAAGGCCAGGAGAAATTCTCCTTACCTGGACTGATGATAAAAATGATCCCCAGTACGAGATTTCCTTAAAAGCCCTGGAAAGACTGGAAAAGACTCGGGACGCACAGGGTAGAAAACTCAAAATCAATAAAATCCACCAGCCGGGTCCGCTATATATTACAGAAGAAGAAAAAGAGGGAATTGATTTTTCAAATACTCATTTAGAACGAAAAGCGGGGAAACGGTTGCCCGCTTCTTATGTAAACTTTTACTTGGCCAATGGTGCTGCAATCGTTCCCACCTTTTCAGATTCTCGCGATAAGCCTGGCCTGGAGTTGTTCAGAAAGTTGTATCCTGAAAGAGAAATAATTGGAGTCCCCTCCCGGGAAATAATCCTGGGGGGAGGTAATATCCACTGCATAACCCAGCAGGTTCCGCTTTAAAAGCAAAATTTGTTTATCAGCCAGGACAACAAAACCAAAGGGAAATATTTTTACGGTTAAATCCTGGTAAAACGATTTTATTTTAGGCAAAACTACTTAAAAGATAACTGGAAGGAGGAAAGAAGATGAGTGAATACTTAGGCGGAAAAAAAGAAAGGCAGGAAGCCTTAAAAAGAATTGTCTTGGATCTGCACAAGGGAAGAGATGTGGAAAAAGCCAAAGAACAGTTTAAGCAAATGGTAAGAAATATTAATCCCCAGGAGATATCAGAACTCGAACAGGCTTTAATCGAAGAGGGAATTTCCCCTGAGGAAATCCAGGAACTTTGCGACGTTCACGTTGAAGTTTTCAAAGAATCCCTTGAGCAGGAAAAATCTCCGGAAGAGGTCCCTGGACACCCGGTTCACACCTTTATGCTGGAAAACCGGGAAATTGAGAGGGTAATAGCTGAGTGGAATAAACAGCTTGATGATTTAGAAAAGAAANGGGACAAAGACAATTTAAAAGAAATCCTT